>ERZ761607.80-NODE-80-length-221822-cov-9.412825_pt1 | contig 221822 bp, 188 predicted proteins | sample MGYA00511164_ERZ761607 | MGnify/ENA primary metagenome ERZ761607 (study PRJEB28899, sample SAMN02445080) | bioreactor sludge metagenome | biome: EBPR sludge | place: Australia: Brisbane, Thorneside Wastewater Treatment Plant | collected 2011-06-22 ... | reverse complement strand
TTTCACTTTTCACTTTTCACTTTTCACTTTTCACTTTTCACTTTTCACTTTTCACTTTTCACCGTTCACCGTTCACCGTTCACCGTTCACCGTTCACCGTTCACCAAAAATGAAACATGCACTCGTCATACAAGGTGGTGGATTCCGGACAGCTTTCAGTTCTGGAGTGCTTGATGCATTTCTGGAAGAAGAATATTTTCCTTTCGATATTATCGCTGCTGTTTCAGGTGGTGCAATTGCTGCGTCGTATTTTATTGCGCAACAAAAAGAACATTGCTTCCGGTCCATTTGTTTTCTCTCTGAAAAGGGTCGCTTCGTAAACATCAACCGCGCCTTGCGTGCCGGTCCGCTCATGGACATTGATATTTTTCATGCGATCTCCAATAAGCATTTTCCTTTTGATAAAACATTGGCCACTGAGCGTCTTATCGGGAAAAAATTCGCCATTGTAATGACCAATCGCGCCAACGGTCAACCCCATTACTGCGATCCCACAACTACCAATTGGGAAGAAGCGGTCATTGCTTCCTGTTCACTTCCGTTCATCACCAAAGGCAAACAACACCTCAACGGAAACGATTACATCGATGGCGCATGGGGAGATCCTTTGCCGGTTGAGTGGGCAGCAGAGCAAGGGGCAACAACCATTACTGTAGTGCGTACATCTCCACCCTTCGAGCGACAAAACAAATCCTGGTTCGATCGAATAGGCGAATTGTATTATCTGAAAAATCCATCGTTGCGAAATGCATTTTCCGAAAATCATTTGCGTTTTAATCGTTCCATCGATTTTATAGAAAATCCTCCGGATGGAATTGCGATTCATCAGATCGCGCCGGATTTTGCATTAAAAGCGGGTTTATATACCCAATCCAAAGAACACCTGGAGGATGATTATCGCTATGGATTTGCCTTAGGAAAGCAGTATTGCACAATGCAGCAGACTGTAATTTCGGAATAGCAAAAAAAAGCCTAGATTTATGCAAACGACGGTTATGAAAAATGTGTTGCTTGTTTTTGGTTTGATCTTTTCGTTGCAGGCATCGGCACAACATCCGCTTATCGATTCTGTGCTTGTGCGTGTACGTATCGACAGTCTGATGCATTATGCCGAACAAATCTCCGGTGAAAAAGGCGTGGTGATTAACGGCGTAACCGATACTATCAAAACAAGACACAAACTGAAAGCGGGAAATGAGCTTGCCTATCGCTTTCTGATTGAGAAGATGGGTCAGTATAACGTGCAGATCGACTCGATGGTGTTTTCATCCACAGGAAAAAACATACTTGCCATTCAACCCGGTGCTGTATATCCGAACATTTATGTGATTCTCTGCGCCCATTACGACAGTATGCCGAACAGCAATATTTCTCCTGCTGCAGATGACGATGGAAGTGGTGTAGCCGCCGTGATGGAAGCCATACGTATTCTCTCGCAATTTCAGTTCGAATACACCATTGTTTATGCTATTTGGGATGAAGAAGAACAAGGAAAAATTGGAAGTGCCGCCTATGCCAATATGGCCAGAAACGATGGTGATTCCATTCGCGGGGTGATAAACATGGATGCAATTGCATGGGATGGAAACGGCGACAATGCCGCAATGATTCATACTTCTTCCATCAGCAATTCACTCAATATCGCTGCGATGATCGATAACGTGAATAACACGTACAACATCGGACTCGATCTGTACCTTACCAATCCCGGCGCAACGTACAGCGATCACGCTTCTTTCTGGAACAAACAGTACGGAGCGGTGCTGGTTATTGAGGACTGGGCTTTTGATGCCAATCCGCACTACCATACTGTTACCGATAAAGTGCAGTATTTTAATATTCCCTATTTCGAGAAAATGGCAAAACTCTCCATTGCTTCCACCGCAGAGCTGGCAGTGCCCATCAGTTTTCTTGGGTCGGAACAAGAAGAAACAAGCACGCCCGTTCAGGTATTTCCGAACCCCTTTTCCGACGGAATCTGGATCCGAAGCGAGCGTGCGCTCAGCTTTCAATTGTGCGATTTTCAAGGTAAAATCCTTCATTTGGGAAGCACAAACAATCAAACCTACATCGCACTTAGCGATTTACCTACAGGGATATATGTTCTTCATATTCAGGACAACAAAGGCGTGAGTACTGTTAAAGTGATCAAATACTGATTGATGTCTGTCCCGGTTTTACTTCTTACTCCGCCATTTACACAGCTCAACACCCCCTATCCGGCTACTGCCTATTTAAAGGGATTTCTGGCCACCAGAAACATACAGGCAGAACAGGCCGACCTGGGAATAGATGTTACCCTTGCGCTCTTTTCGAAAAGCGGATTGAAGGATGTTTTCCGTCTCGCAGAAGCAGCCAATCCTAAGGACGAAAACTGCAAACGAATGCTCGCACTCAAAGAAGAGTATTTACAAACCATAGATGCTGTGATTCGGTTTTTGCAGGATAAAGATCCAACCCTTGCACATTCCATTTGCAGCAGAAATTATTTGCCGGAGTCCGCACGTTTTCTGCAGACAGAAAATTTAGATTGGGCCTTCGGAGAAATGGGAACACGCGATCGTGCACGCCATCTCGCTTCGCTGTATCTCGAAGATCTGAATGATCTGATCGTTTCCTGCATCGATCCTGAATTTGGATTTACCCGCTACGCAGAACGCCTGGGGAGATGTGCGAATACATTCGATGCATTGCATGACCACCTGAATGCTGCTCCCGGTTTCATTGATACGATTACACTGAAAATTCTCGACCATTACCTGAAGGAAAACAATCCTGCACTGGTTGCATTTACTGTTCCGTTTCCCGGTAATTTATACAGCGCTTTTCGCTGCGCACAACACATTCGCAACCATTATCCCCATATGAAAGTAGCAATGGGAGGCGGATTCGCGAACACGGAATTGCGATCTGTCAGCGATCCTCGTGTGTTTGATTATTTCCATTACATCACGCTTGATGATGGAGAAGCTCCATTGGAATGTTTAATGGAATTGATTGACGGAAAACGAAACGAAAACGAACTTAAACGCACATTTCTGCTTCGCAATCACCAAGTAGAATACATCCATCACACTTCCATTCCCGATTACAAACAGGCTCAAACAGGCACGCCGGATTATTCGGGGTTACGGCTAAAAGAATATTTGTCGGTAATAGAAATTGCCAATCCCATGCACAGGCTGTGGAGCGATGGGAGATGGAACAAACTTACACTTGCACATGGTTGTTATTGGGGAAAATGCACCTTTTGTGATGTCTCGCTTGATTACATAAAGATTTACGAATTCGCCGCTGCGAAAATCATTGTGGATCGAATGGAGACACTCATCGCTCAAACCGGAGAAAGTGGATTTCATTTTGTGGATGAAGCCGCTCCTCCTGCATTGATGCGTGAACTTGCGCTGGAAATTCTCAGAAGAAATTTGAATGTAACGTGGTGGACAAACATCCGCTTTGAAAAAAGTTTTACGAAGGATTTATGTCGCCTGCTTGCCGCTTCTGGTTGCATTGCAGTATCAGGAGGACTTGAAGTGGCATCGGACCGTTTGCTGGAACTTATTGATAAAGGCGTAACGGTAGAACAAGTAACAAAAGTTGCAGCTCACTTTACCGAATGCGGGATTATGGTTCATGCATACCTGATGTACGGTTATCCAACTCAAACCATGCAGGAAACCGTTGATTCGTTAGAGGTGGTAAGGCAATTGTTTGAAAACGGCGTATTGCAATCGGGTTTCTGGCATCGATTCGCGCTTACCACGCACAGTCCGGTTGGAATGCATCCTGAAAAATTCGGGATAAAAATTACGCAGCAGGAAAAAGGAACATTTGCCAATAACGATCTTGAGTTTGTTGATCCGACAGGCTGTGATCATGATGCCTTTGCCGAAGGACTCCGGATCTCGCTCTACAATTATATGCTAGGCGCAGGTTATGATTTGCCTTTGCAGAAATGGTTTGATAATAAAATCCCAAAAAGCGGAATTCCCAGAGACTATATCAAACAGGTTCTTGATAAAGAAGAGTTCAAGGAAATTCCGGCAAGTGCCAAATTGATTTGGATCGGTGGAAAAATCCAACTTGGTGCGATACCTGGAAAAGGAAATAAAAAAGGACGTACACGTATTTCGATTCACACCCGCAATCGATCGCACCAAATTGCAATGGATGAGGAAGACGCAAAATGGCTGATCGATGAATTTGCAACTTCATATACAGTGAAAACTTTTGGTACAGTGCGCAGCGAATATGAAAAACGCACCGGAAAAAACTTTCTCCTTTTCTGGCACCAATCTGAAATGGATTTGGTCCGCGAAGCCGGATTGATTATTGTCTGAACAATAGTCTTTTCGTGCAAAATGATGTTAATCAGTCTTTTGTTGAAAATTTCGTTTTTTCAGGCAATCTTGAATTCCTATCTTTGTCCAAAATAAATCAAATCATTTTCTATGAAAAAATCTTTACTTGCTTTTGCTGTTCTTGCTTTTGCCGGCAATGTAATGGCACAATCTGCTGCCGGAGGACCTGATTCCTTTGGTTACACTTTCAAAGACTCAAACGAACCCGGTGGTCCCGGTTACAGCTGGATTGAATTAAACCCTGCACTTGGTGGTGGTGGTACTGTTGTTCCAAACGTAAACCAGGATGATAACCATGAGCCCAATGTTGCTCTGGGTTTCACCTTTCCTTTTTACGGTAACAACTTCACACAAATCAGTGTTGCCACCAACGGAACGGTATATTTTGAAGATGTGTATCTGGGTCTTTCCAATGAATGTATTCCCGGAACACCAACTTACACGATGACCGATTACCGCTTTATCGCTCATATGTGGAACGACCTTGACCCAAGCTCACAGGGTAATATCTGGATGCAGTCGTTCTCTACCTATTTTGTTTTACAGTTCGATAACATCGTTCCCTGTTGCGGTGCCGGTGATGGTGATACATGGCAGTTGATCCTTTACAGCAGCGGAAACATCCGTATGCAGTACAAGGAACTCAGCAACACCGATAACTTTGGTGATGCTACAGTAGGTATCCAGAACGATCCTACAACAGGTCTTCAGTACATGTGCGATAACGCTCCCAACGCTTTGGCTTCGAATCTTGCTATACTTTTTGTTCATCCCAATGCAGCAAGCGTACAGGAAGATGCGTCAAACCTCGTAAATGTGTTCCCTAACCCTACCAACGGAATCATCACTGTTGATGCTACTGCTATCAGCGGACTTTTCCAATTTGAAGTGGTGAACCAATTAGGTCAGGTTGTACATACCGCAACAATGAACGGTGCTTCTACATCTACTGTAGATCTTTCTGGTCTTTCTGCAGGTATTTACCACGTAAAGCTTCAGAACGAAAGCATGTTTGCTTCTAAAAAAATCGTTCTTCAGAATTGATTTCTTTCTGATAAATAATTGAAAGTCCCGCCAAAAACGGGGCTTTTTCTTTTTTTATTCTGCAGTACTTACCCACAGCTTTGTATTTTTGCCCGGCAATGAAAGACAACCAGAAACAACAACGCTACGACCGCGCCTACCTGAAAATGGCAATGGAATGGGGTAAACTATCCCATTGCACCCGCAAACAAGTAGGGGCGCTGATTGTACGCGACAACATGATCATTTCAGACGGCTATAATGGCACCCCCTCCGGATTTCCGAATGCCTGCGAAGATGAAAACGGAGAAACCAATTGGTATGTGCTCCACGCCGAAGCCAATGCCATTTTAAAGGTGGCTAAGTCAACACAAAGTGCGGCAGGCGCAACTCTCTATCTGACTCTTTCGCCATGCAAGGAATGCAGTAAACTCGTTCTTCAGGCGGGGATCCGAAGACTTGTTTATATCAATCCCTATAAAGACCAAAGCGGAGTAGATTTCCTGCGCAGTGCCGGAATTGATGTTGTCCATTTTAACGAAAGCGAGCTTTGATCCGTTTTCTCAGCCACTCATCATTCTTCTTCAACCATTCTCCTGCTTAATCGTTGGATTAAGTAAATTGCACCTCATCATGTACGAGCAAGATCCCAAACATCTGTTACCTGAACCACTTCCACAGCCCGACGCGCGGAGATCCCTAGTTTATGTCCCCTTTTTACTGGCTATTGCTCTTGCTGCCGGGGTATATTTTGGATCGCGAATGGTGGTTATTCCAAAGGGCTCCCAAAAGGAAACCGTCAGCCGCTTGAACAAGCTCATCAATATCATCGAAGACCGTTACGTGGATAAGGTGGATCGGGAATCGCTTACCGAAAATGCAATGCGCGATATTCTGCTTGGATTGGATCCGCATTCAAGTTATATGAGTCCTGATGATGCCCAAAAGGCACACGAAGAACTAAGCGGAAATTTTGGTGGTGTTGGTATTCAATTCCTGGTTTTCAAAGACACGCTTGTAGTCACGCACCTTATCGCCGATGGTCCATCTGAGCGTGCCGGGATAAAAAAATTCGATCGTATAGTTGATGTCGACGGTCATTCCATGGCGCGCAAAGAGATCACCACCGAAGATGTGTTCAAGCGTTTGCGAGGTGAAATGGGTACCAAGGTGAAACTGAAAATAAAACGTCAGGGCGAAAAAAAACTGATCAGTTTCGAGCTGGAACGCGATGCTATTCCGGTTAGCACGGTAGAGACCGCCATTATGGTTGAAAATGGAATTGGATACATCCGTTTGAACCAATTCGGAGCACAAACACATTCCGACTTTTTGCAGGCTGTACATCGATTACAGAAAAAAGGAATGACCAGCCTCATTCTCGACCTTAGAGACAACGGAGGAGGTTACTTGAAAGAAGCCAACCTCATTGCTGATGAGTTCCTTGAAAGTGGTCAGCTCATCGTTTATACCGAAGGTGAACACAGTCCGAAACACACGTATAAAGCAACCAAAAAGGGTCGTCTTGAAAAAACAAAAGTTGCGGTATTAATCAACCACAATTCCGCCTCAGCGAGCGAGATTGTTGCGGGTGCGTTGCAGGATAACGACAGAGGAATAATTATTGGAAGACGCTCCTTTGGTAAAGGCCTTGTTCAGGAAGAGATCAGTCCATTTGATGACGGTTCTTCCATTCGCCTCACGGTTGCCCGCTATTACACTCCAACGGGCAGGTCTATCCAAAAGCCATACGGTAAAGGCATTGATTACGAAATGGAACAAATAGAGCGTTTTGAGCGAAACGAGTTTTTCGTTCCCGATAGTTCCATCTTCGTCGACTCCCTGAAATTTACAACCGCCAAAGGAAAAGTCGTTTATGGAGGCGGGGGCATCATGCCGGATATTTTTGTGCCGATTGACACCACCGGAAGAACAAACTTTTATTCCAATTTACTCTATCAAAGAGTTATTGCCGAATTCGCCTTTGATTTTGTTGAGCGCTACCGACAGGTGTTGCTTCGTTATACCGACGCCTCCATGTTTGCAGGTTCATTTGCGGTAGAAGAGCAGGTGTTTCGCGAGTTGCTCAATTATGCCGAGAAAAAAGGTCTCCGTCGCTACCCGGGCGAAGCCGAGCATTCGCGCAGACTGATCCAAAACCAGATCAAAGCAGAAATTGCCCGGCTCGTTTGGAATACTGATGGTTATTTTGCGGTTTTGGCCAAAAACGATAGCGACTTGCTCAAAGCGTTGGAGGTTCTGAAAAAATAATTGGGGGAGTTGGACAATTATCCAAAAAGTTTATCTTTGGTAAACGCTTGTACTATCCGGCGCAATTCTTAAAACAACACCATTATTTCTCCCCTAAGTCCGGATCCATCCCTCAGCAATCTTAATCCCTAACACAATGAATACCACCCTGACAGGAACTGTTAAGTTCTTCAATTCCGAAAAAGGCTTCGGATTTATCAAGCACGATGATTCAGACACTGAAACATTCGTACACAAGACCGGTCTTCGCACTGATGTTCAGCAGAACGACCGTGTCCGTTTCACCATTGAGGAAGGCCGTAAAGGTCCAATCGCGGTAAACGTTGAGAAGATCTGATCTTAACTATAAGTCACAGATCAAAAAATCCCTGCCAACGCGGGGATTTTTTTTGTTTTAATAATTAACCACAACTTCGTCCGACCAATAACTTCGTCCGGAATGAAGCGTGATTTTTAATCGATACGAATACCTGCTCTGCATTTGCAATTCACGGTCGATGACTATTCCCGATGCGCGTTCTGCAGTTTGCATTGCTTTCCATTCTCCTGAATTCCTTTTACGGTATAGCACAGCTCTGTATATGATATCCGTTCCGGAATCGTACTTCAGCACAATTTCATTCTTAGACAGATCGGCAATAATCTTCGCATCAAAACTTCGCTCTGCAACAAGGTAAATCGTATCTGAGACCGAACTATTGCCTGAAGAATCAGAACATCTGAGCCAAAATTTTATTGCCGATTTTCGGGATAAAACATGAGAATGTATTTTGACAAGCTTCTCAGAAAGACTATCGTTTGAAAGAACAACTAAACTTGTTTGTTCCGAATCATCGAAGGCGAAGCGTAAAAACACAGAGTCCTTTTCGTAACGGATTTCCTTCCAAACCGGTTTTACCGGAGGGATATGGTCGGGTCGAGCCAGCAAAACTCCTTGCGACAAAGCGGAAGTGTTCCAGGAAGAATCGGTTGCGGCTATAGCTACTTCCAGGCTTCTTTCAATTGTTTGCCGGGTGCTTTTCCACACAAAAAAAGTATCGCGGTTTACTTCTTGTGTTCGCTCCACCCATTCATCGCCCGAAGAATTCCGCGAATAAATCCGGTATCCGCGCAGATCACTTTCTGTGTTTTTTCTCCAATTCAGTCGTACATAACCAAGCGTATCGATCCTGCCGGAAATACCCTCCGGGATTGCAGGCGGACCATCTTCTTTAAGGGTGACGAGAACCGGATCCGTAAATACATATTGTTTATTGTAAAGTTGCAACGCCAGTCGGTAGTAGGCATAACGTTTACTCTGTTTAAGAACCATCATACTGTCGGAAACGAATACTTCACGCAGTTTTTCCCAGTTGCCGGAATATTGATCAGATCGTTCAAGAACCATTTGATACGTTTTTTTTCGGTCAGCACTCAATGGAAAATGGATTTGTAGTTTGATCTCATCAATAGATGATTCAGCAAGATCCAAAACAGGGAAAACAATTTCATCATTGAAACACTCCAACGCAATTAAAGGTGAATATTCGCTGAAATTTCCAAAAGGAGTTTTTCCACGGATTCGGTAATACCGCCTGGAGTCACTACGTAGCGAATCGGAAAAATACATTGAGGAATCGCCGGAATTCTCATCTAAAAACGGAACAAGAGATTGTAATGTGGCAGGCTTCCAATCGGAGGAATTGCTGCTGTATTGAACTTCCCAGGATGAAAAAATAGTCCGTTGCGGAATCCATTTCAGTATCACCTTTCCATGTTTGCATTCGGCATCCGCAATTTCGGGTCTGGGTAAGTGTTTCGGACGAATATATGCATTGGTTAATTCGGCCAGCGTTTTGCCGGATTTATCCCTGAGTAAATAACGCTCAAAATCTCGGTCCTTTAATTCATAAATTAACCCCAGCGCATCTGCAAAAACAGGATCGGTGTCGGCGAGCAATAGCGCAAAACCGGAATACATTTGATTCAATTCAGAACCGCCTTGTTCACCGAATAAAAACCTGCGTAAAAACAAAATCCGCTCCTCCTTAACGGAAAGGGAATCCCACCGATTGTCCTGTTCGTCCCATACTTTGTTTCGGTTTAAAAAGACTTCCTTTCCGTTAGCAAGGCCAAATAAAAAAGTACCCTTCAATAATAACGCTCTGACATCATCCGCATTTGAAGGTGCCCAACGGAAAACTATTGATGATTCTGTTCGCTCTCCCAGAAAAACATAATCCTGTGCAAACAACCGGGTGCACCAAAACAGAAAAAATATACTAATACTACTATGTTTCATGGAACAACAACTGTACACGTTTGTCCTAATTCAAAATCAAACTGAAACTGTCCCTGAATCAAAGAAAGAATCTGGTACTGCACCTGCACTCCACCGGAGACCCAGGATGGCCGTGGCACTTTCCCTTGTAAAAGAGCAGCGATAGAGCCGTTTATCAATACCACATCAAATTCCTTGTTTCCAATTTCGCCCTTCGCCCCAATTCCACCCTGCATCCAGGCGAAAAGTTGTCCCTCTGCAATTTTTCCGTTTACGCCCACAGGAGCAAGCGACCCTGAACAATGAGCCGTCGGACCATAATCGATCAACATCATGTCAAATCCGGCTCCAAATGAAAAAGAACCATAAACAGTAAAAAAATCCCAACCATACTCCCTGTACAAACCTCCTGTTAAGCGCATTCCTGCAGCAATTCCCCGCGCTTGCGACAACGCTGAAACATCGCGCATCTGGTTTAACCCGCCGTTTTGCACCAGTGATGCGACCTGCGATGGAGGTGGACTCATGGGTTCGAGATTGTCTCCCGCCATAAAATACGCTTGTGCACTTGCAAAGGGCTGTATACTTACAACAACAGGCTGTGTTGGTCGACCGATACAAACACTCCAGGTATTCGGATCAAAATGAATGCGGCAAATTCCGTTTCCGGTTATTGTTTGCTGAACGTTCAACTGCGCCTGAATACTTGCATCAAAACTTTTTGCAGGAACACTGTACTCCATAACCATAGATCCGTAAACGGGGGGAGGACTTGTCCTTCGGGATTGAATACTGCTCATGAAATAGGCATTACCAACAAGCCTCACAAAATCCAATCCTCCATTGGAGTTAAACCCGATATCCAGCATTGCATCACCGTTGAATGTTTCTTCATTGGGTAAATATGCCAATGATGCTCCTGCACGAAATGTTAGTCCTGCATTTTGATCAGGTGTATAGGTTTGCGACATTCCACTTGCAACAGTATTCGCATAAAGCAAATTGGTGACTTGTCCGATCTGTTGTCGTTGTGGCTGCATTCTGTTTGAAATTCCACCTATCAATCGGTTCATCACGATTCCTGATGCAGCAATTGGAATTTTTACGGGAACCGCTGCATCAATGGCAAAATACCGAAAGTCCGTCCTGCCAAAACATGCCGACGCTTCAAATCCGGGTTCCAATACATCCGGAATACTCAGTGAGATGGCTCCAAAAAAACCATTGCCGTATATAGGATCATCCTCTCTGAAATGAATTGTTCCATTCAGCTGAAAAGCCTGGGAGTTTGCGGCAATGTTGACTGCTCCTATTGAAACACGGTCATAGTGCAATTTCTGCTCTTGCATACGGGAATGAACACGCAAAAAAGTTGAAACGGAAAGACCATTGTTTTGTGATTCCGCCAGATTCATCATCAGTTTCATTTCTATAAAAGGTGCCTGATTGGAAAAACCTATGCGAATGGAATCTATACTGACCGGATAATTCGCTGCATGGTTTTGGGAATTTCCGGTATAGGCAATCTGACCGCCCGTAAGAAATGGCGCTGTATGGATCAAATGGACATCCTGAATCTGCAATTGCGCAGTGGTCAATCGTTCATTTTCAAAACGAATTCTACCGTTCAAAAACGCCTCCGGTAGAAACTGTCCGTTTGTACGCGACATGGAAATGCGTGTTGTAGGAAATAACTCTGCTTTCGCGGAGAGTACTGAAAAAGCTATTTCCCCTTGCGGTGATGCGCTGAATGAATAATTGCATTCTCCATTTTCGGGATTAAACTGCATCATTGCTTCATAAGCCAAAGCTTGCCCGGAATCCATCACAGGTAATTCGATGGTGCCCCGCAGATGTCCGCCAACAGGATCGTTGTACAACAATTGCAAGGCTATCTCCTCCACTGAAAATTTCCACCCGCTCATGCTTAAATCCGGAATTGTATTTTCTGCCTGTATCCATGCGCTAAGTCCGGAATCATCAATGAGTAAATTATGCGCAACAACACGTGAAGCTTCTCCGTTTACAGGCGAAAGTTCAGACGGAAGAGCAATACTTACCCTGCGTAAATAGGTTCCGGTCCATAGGCCGCTTTCCCCTTCAAATCCGGGAGGAAAACGCATATCAGGATCGTCGGATGTTGAACTCCAGTCAACAACAGCATCCTCAACAGAAAAAGTCCATCCGGACAATCCTTTCACTTTAAACGGATCGAGTGTGATGGCCACAACAAGGGCATGGATATCTTCGACACGAATCGAAAAATGTCCCTTCACTTCTTCCTCTTGTTCGTTAACCGGCTCCAGAATTCCACGTGAAAAAAGCATATCACCGGCAAGCTGCATGGCTACAAATCCGTTGCAATCCCATTCCACATAATTGCTTCCGTTACCCCGCAATTCAAGCCTGCTGTTTGGTCCAATTGGTATGCTATGATCACTCAGCAACATCAGTCTCGAATCTGTCCCGCCACCAATTCCTTTCGGATTAAAATGAACTCGTCTTGCACCAAATGCTATCACCTTCCCCGTTCCGGGAAACTCTACAGCCATATAGGCGTGAAAATAAGCTTTGTCCGATTCAAAAATTGCGCTGTCAATTGCAATTACATAGCGTGATGAACCTACCTGCTTAATGATGCCTACGGGTAATTGATGGAGGTCGTGTTCACTTAATGCGCCAACATAACGCTGCTCTTGTTCCACCTTTGCAGTAATACGTAAAGCATCCTCATAACTCAAGTCCTGAGCCGATAAACAAGTACTGCTAAAAAGAAGAAAAAGGTAGGAAAACGAATGCCTGTTCATGGAACAAACATCGCATATAGAAAAAACAGTTGCAGACCAATTTAGGGTCCACTTTTACAGTTGGGTGAGCCCAGTATCAATCAATGGTTGCGATAACCTTCAGCTCAATGGCAATGGGTGTAGGTAAAGAATTGATCTCAACAGTTGTGCGGCAAGGGAGGTTGTCTTTAAAGTATTCAGCGTAAATCCTGTTAAAGGTTCTGAAGTCTCTTTTCATGTGGACAAGAAAAACAGTGACGTCAACGATCTTATCCCACGAAGAGCCGGAATCTTCGAGAACGGCCTTTACATTCTGAAAAACTGAATGGACTTGCGCCTCAAAGTCAAATTCTTCAAAATTCCCGTTGTGATCGAGTTTCAATCCGGGAACAGTGCTGTCATTGGCGTTGCTATTGGCCACCCTCGGACCAACACCGCTGAGAAATAGCAGATTCCCAACACGGCGAGCATGAGGGTATAAGCCTACTGGTTTGGGTGCTTTTGAAGAGGAGATACGGCCGTCTGACATGGGTTTTCAATTAGGACTGCAAATTGCTCATTATTCCTTAAAAATGAAAATCACTTTATTCGAATTGTAGGCCTATTTTTGTGCTTCAAATTATTGCCATGCTCACAATCCCAAGACTATTTCTCTATCTGCATGCCGGTTTCCTGTTAATTGCCTGCTCTGGAAAGAACGATAACGCACCTGATACGAAAAGCGAAAATGACAGCACAACAGCTATTACAAAAGCCGATTCTTTGCTCGATTTAAACGGTGAGCTCAGAAGTCTTGCCTTAGGATTCACTGAAATTACCTCCTTTCCTCTTGTGTTGGATACTGCTATTACCAATCATTTTGACGATTACGATTCATTGCCGGGTGATGATGCGCGCATGTTGTTTTCGAAAGCACCACAGCATAACCTCAACGAAACCCCGGCGTATCTATTCGACTACTTTTTGAAAATAGATTCATTGAAAAGAGCAGGTGAATATTCCGCCTATGTAGAATCGCTTGACATCGGTATGATCAAGGAAGCCCGAACCAAAAAATTGTTCCGCGTTCGCCTTCATCCCGAAACGTTGCTGATTGTTTGGGGAATGGATTATCATTCCTACGAGGCTTGTCCGTGGAGTCGGGGCAGTTTTGTATTTGTTACGATTGTCCATAAAGGCGAGCCCGGGGAAACCTTATGTCTGTCACTTAACGATGCGGGAGGAGACCCTCCGGTATCGGGCAACACTGAGCGTCAGGCCACCATTCAAGAAGATGGAAGTATCAGTATTCATCAAAAAGACATCAGTGATGAAGATATGGATGAGCCTGAAGTTAGCCTGAAGGAAAGTAGCTTTGAGTTTATGATAACTAAAAATGTTTTCAGACATGTTCGAAGCAAAGAAGGTAAAGATGTTAGGGTGAAAAGAGAAGAAGTAGGTTATTAACCTCCCTATGCTGAATATTTGTTCCTCATCATCTATTATCCGTCACAAGGAATGACGCGCCAATATCTATCTTTGAACCATGCTTAAATCGATTTCCCCTTATTTATGTGCTGCAGCAGTATTTCTTGTTTCGTGTGGAACAGAAAGCAATGAAACCAGCGGCAAGAACGACACTTTAGTAAAGGATTCTGCAGCAATTGAAACGCCGAATACACCGGAAAAGATTGCATACGACACCTTGCTTACAGAAACTTCTCGGTTCATTGCAGGCCTGGAAGCTTCTATTCATTTTGGAGAGCATCAGCAAAAGGAATTTTATCTGAAACATAAAGATTTTACCGACAAATCCTGGACCACAACTCTGGATAGCATGATTCGTCCGGTGCAGAAATGGTGCGCTGAAAAAAATATAGGCGATAACCGCGATTCTGTATTGTGTTTTTACCCATTATCGGGACCGGATTTTCTTTTTGGAAATACATTTTTCCCGAATGCAGATCATTATGTGTTGCTTGGACTTGAGCCGCGTGGTTATTTAAAGGACATGCGCATTATGAGCGACAACGAACTGATGAAATATTTCGACGGGATTCGCCAAAGCATGAAGTACATCAACAGCAGAGGATACTTTGTTACCTCGCATATGAGTTCAGATTTCACCAAAGCCCATCTTAACGGAATGGTGCATATGATGCTGTATATGATGGCACGCACTGAGCACAAGATTCTGGATGTGTATGAAGTTTGGATCGATGAAAAGGGAAAAGAGCAACGACTTTCTGAAGGAGAAAAAGCGCCTGAAGGGAAAATAACAGCGTCGAAAATTGAATTTCTGTCGCCCGACCAAACGGAAAAAAGAGACGCGTATTATTTCAAGTTGGACGCCTCGGATAAATACCTGCAGGATCATACTGAGTTTTCAGATTTCATCAATGGATTTGGTCCGCGCGTTGCCTATATGAAATCAGCCTCCTGCGTATTGCAGAACACGCCCTTTGCCATTATGCGTAAACTGGTGATTGATTCCGACAAAATACTTCAGGATGATACCGGTGTTCCGTACAAGTATTTTTCTGAAGACTCTACTCTTCGTGTTCAGTTGTTCGGGACGTATAGTAAAACCATTGATGATTTGAGCTGGTGCTATCAACCCTCGCTGAGAAAAGCACTCGAAACTTCCGGTAACAATTCAGATCTTCCCTTCCGCATTTCTTATAATGGAAATTACGGCGAAGGAATGCTTTTGTGGGCTGTCAGAAAATAAAATTTTCGTTGCGCCTTTGCAAACTCAGTGAATTCGTTTTATCGCTTTGCTGTTTTTGAAACCATCCTGCTACCGCAATTCTGCGACTCCCTTTTTTTTCGAAATGAAGGTGATTCCTCCATGAATAAGAACAAAGCATTTGCATTCACCTATTTAACCACAATGCAATTACAAGCCATCGGAAATTCCGATTGATGGCTTAACTTTGAAAGGTGGACAAATCCTTGCCTATACTTGAGATACTGCCCGAATTAAAGAAAAAACTTTCGGACAATATTCTGCTTTTGCTTCAGGCTCCTCCGGGTGCAGGAAAAAGTACATGGCTTCCTCTCGAATTGTTACAGGAACCCTGGTTAAACAATAAGAAAATTCTCTTACTCGAACCACGCAGGCTCGCAGCTCGCACAGTTGCGCAACGATTGGCTCATAATCTTGGTGAAGATACCGGAGAGATTATTGGTTACCGTATACGCTTTGAAACGAAAATAAGTCATAAGACCCGGATTGAAGTTGTTACAGAAGGAATTCTTACCCGAATGTTGCAAAACGATAATGCACTGGAAGAATATGGGCTTCTATTGTTTGATGAATTTCACGAGCGCAATCTGAACGCCGATCTTGCACTTGCACTCAGCAGGGAAATACAACAGGTATTACGTCCTGATCTCCGCATCCTCATTATGAGTGCAACACTGGGCTGTGAGTCCCTGGCAAGTGAACTCGGTAATGTTCCGGTAGTGATTAGTGAAGGACGACAATTCCCAATAGAATACCGTTACCACGAACCCAATACCCAACTTCAGCTTGCAGAGAATTGCGTGGCATTGATCCAAAAAGCCAGCGCAGAAACAGAAGGGGACATCCTTGCCTTTTTACCGGGATCAGGAGACATATTGCGCGCTGCAGAACTTTTGGAAAAAAATAATTCTTCGCTATCCGTTGCAACGCTATATGGAGATATGCCTTTTTCGGAACAGCAACATGCATTGCTACCCGATTCAAACGGGAAACGAAAAGTTATTCTCTCCACCTCCATTGCAGAGACCAGCCTTACCATTGAAGGAATTCGCGTTGTTATTGATTCAGGTTTTACCCGGAGTCCACGTTTCGACACCCGCTCGGGATTCACTAAACTCGAAACGGTGAAGATCAGTCAGGACACCGCCACACAACGCGCAGGACGCGCAGGAAGAACTTCATCAGGAATTTGTTACCGCATGTGGGCAAAGCACACCCATCAGCAGTTGACAGAACACCGCAAACCCGAAATACTTGATGCAGATCTTGCTCAATTGACACTTGAATTAGCGGGCTGGGGACAGGAAAATATTGAGTCGCTAAAGTGGGTTACCGCTCCGCCAATAGCAAATGTTGCACAGGCAAAAACCATTCTTAAAAACCTGAATGCAATTGATGACAAGGGAAAAATTACTCCGGAAGGAAAAAAAATACTGGAGATCCCCAGTCATCCCCGTATTGCCCATTTATTGCTGACAGGAAAGAAACAATCGTGCCCGGCACTTGCATGCGATGTAGCCGCCTTATTGGAAGAAAGAGATCCTTTACGAAGAAGTGAAAGTGCAGATCTGTTACTCCGCATTGAAGCGCTCCACAAATGGCGAAAAAAAGAACGAACGGATGCCGACCGTCATTCATTAGAGCGCATCGAACGCGTTTCGCTACAGTGGAGAAAACTACTGAAAACCGAAACAATTGATGAACACATAAATCCCTTTGCTGTTGGTTCCTTAATTGCAGCAGCATTTCCGGAGAGGATTGCACGAAAAACGGAACAAGAAGGGCGTTATCGACTAGGAAACGGAAGAATGGCTCGTCTCCCGAAAAATGATAGTCTAAGTGATGCCGATTGGATCGCCGTTGCAACACTCGATGCCGGAAGTGGCGAAGGAAAAATATTTCTTGCCGCACCATTTGATCATAATGATCTGCTCAAAATTGCCACTGAACATGAAACCATCCGATGGGATAACAGAGAAGAACTTTTTATTGCGCGCAAAGAATGGAAAGTCGGCGATCTGATCGTAAAAGAGGTTCCTCTTAACACCATTACTTCCGATCAACGCAGTAATGCCATTTGCGAAGCACTCAAAAGATCAGGAAAAGAAATGTTGGATTGGAGCGATGAGCTGCTGCAATTACAAAACCGTGTGTTATCCCTGCGCAAATGGAATCCTGAAATGATGCTACCGGACCTAGACACGGACGTTTTGATTCAAAATGCTTCACACTGGCTGGCGCCCTATTTATCGGAGGCAAGAACCGGCAATGACCTGAAGAAAATAAATCTGCACAATGCGATTATGCATAGTATCGATTGGAATGTGCAACAGGAAATCGATTCGCTCGCTCCAAAAAAAATAAAGGTTCCGAGCGGATCAGAAATTGCATTGGAGTATTTTGAAGATGGTCGTTCTCCTATCCTTGCTGTTCGACTCCAGGAATGTTTTGGGTTGACTGAAACACCAACTGTAAATCAAGGAAAGACAAAAGTATTAATGCATCTTCTGTCGCCGGGATATAAACCCGTTCAAATCACACAGGACCTTCCAAGTTTTTGGAACAATCTCTACCATGAAGTCAGAAAAGAATTAAAAATCCGCTATCCCCGTCACTCCTGGCCGGAAGACCCCTGGAAAGCGGAGGCAGTTAGAGGAGCTGTAAAGCGAAGAAGCGAGAAATAGGATGTTGGAAACGACAAAAAATTAAAAGGGATGAATTGCTTTCCCATAGAATTGCAAAAATCCTAATTACCTAGTGCAATAATCCAAAAAACTTTACCACATACAAAGTGCTGAACCAATTCTTGTCTTTTGCAAATAAGCCCATCTTTCCTCCTTGCTCAACACCATTTCCAGGATCTACAGAAAGGTAATGGCCTAATCCTTTTAGCGCCAGCAATTCGACAAGCAAAAGGCTATCCTTGTTAAAGTTTTGCTTTCTGTAAAAGGTATTTTCCTTTTTTACGATGGTGTCAGAAGATGCCGGAAGTGGTAAGCCATGCAAGAGGCTCCATTGATCAAAGAGTAATTCATCATTGGAATAATCAACAACGGGATCTTTTGTTCCATGCAGTATCAGCATCGACGGAAATGTAGGTGCGGCACCGGGAAACAAATCAAAAACACGTTGCGCCAATTGATTCGCAGAAAGTTTTTTCCCAAGTGGTACTGTCCCCGGACCAAAATAGGGCCCACCGGCTAGAATTGCTCCGGATTTGAATACTCCCGGATAATTGGCCATACAGGCAACGCTCATATATCCACCGGCAGAAACCCCGTAAATAAAAATTCTTTTCTTATCTATTCCTTTTAAACTAATTGTATAGTTGATCATTTGCAAAATTGATCCAAGCTCTCCTTGGTTTGCTGAATTATCAGCGCCAAGAAACCAATTGAAACATCGCATTCCGTTATTGAGTAATTTTTGCTCCGGGCATAATACATAGAACCCCATTTTATCGGATAGCATCCCCCATCCTGCCTCATCAAAAATTGCATGTGCATCCTGATTGCACCCATGTAAAACAACAACCAATGGAGCGCTGTTGGTGTCAGAAAAATTTATTGGGGAATGAAGAAAGGCGCGTAAATTTCCGGGGTTGTTTCCAAACTCCTTTAGTTCGTTTAGTTTGGCCTCCAGAGAACAGGAAAACAAAACCAATACTAACAAACTAGAAAAACGAGTCCGCATTATTCGGGACTTTCCGAATGCTCAAAAAATTCTATCAGTGCTGCCATATAGCTTTCATTCCAACCTTCAACAATATCGTTGAAATCATCATCGGGAATATTGGTGTGTTTCAGTTCCAGTGATGTACCCTTTTTGTGTTCATGCAGCTTGATGTTCACAATAGATGGTTCTTCCTGCTCGCCGAAATACCATTGCTGTACAACTCTTTTGCCCTCCTCAAACTCCAGGTTTTTTCCCACAATACTGCCATCCCATAACGAAAACTCACTTCCCGGCTCTGTCGACATCTCTGCTTTCTCGCCGGTCCAGATTTCAATCATGAAGGGATTGGTCAATGCGTTGTAAACATCTTCTGGAGAAGCAGGTATTTCGTAGTACTTTTTAAAATCGGGCATATCTCTAATTTTATCTGTAAACTAATTTTTACTCTACTAATGGTATTGCTGAAAAACGATAAGGTAAATCCGCAAACTTGGGATCAATTTTTCGCTGCAAATTCAATCGCGCAGAAAACTGAATGTCTCGTTTTGCGAATGAAGCTTGCTCCATCCGCAGGTTGCGTATAAGATCATCATTACACATCCGTAGTAATTGTTCTCGGGTGTCCCAGGCGTTTTCTGTTTTTTCTCCTTTGCCTTCCACAGGCTCAATACCTCTCAATAAAATCGCTCTGAATTTTCCGGGTTCTCCAAATGTGTATTCAATCCCCGATCCATGAAGGAACCATTGTCCGGGTTTGCTCTGCATATCACCTGCTTTCTTTCCTTCAGCGCCCAGCGTAAAGGGGTCCCAATGACCTTCCTGAAAAACAAATAACTCTGCTTCTGTAATACGGAATTTGTTTCTGAAACAGATGAGTTGAGAACGGTTCAGAATCAAATCTGCGCATTCAAAGAGGAAAGACCCCTCTTCAATGCCCTTTGCATAGTTAAGGTACAAAGGACACTGGCTTGCAATTTCTGTAAGAGATAAGAGTACCGACACCTTGCAAAGATAGGAAATAGGAATGAGAAGAAACGAGGGATACCCCTTGAGTTTCATTAGAAAAACAATCCCTCGTAAATTTATGGCTTTATTCAGTATTTTCGTTTCATGCTTATTCGGATGAACTATGTAACCCCAATTATATTCCGGCTCCTTTTCATTCAAATGCTGTTTCTGATGCAAATACGGGTCTTTTCGCAAGAACCTTTTGCTTACACCCTGAATGATGAAAACGGATTACCCTCCAATGAAGTTTACCGGGTAACGCAGGACAACGAAGGTTATATTTGGATTGGTTGTGATGCCGGTTTGTTTCGCTATGACGGGCTGAATTTTATCCCATTTTCCAATCCAAAACAAAACTCAAGAGGAATTTCAGGTTTGGTTTTTGACCACGAAAACCGCCTATGGTGCCACAATTTCAGCGGACAATTATTCAGAGTTGAAAAGAACAAACTGGAATTGATCTGTGATTTTAGCAACGAAGCAAACAAATACCAGATCACCCACGGAGATAAAAGAGGCTTCTGGAAAATTTCAAGCTCTGCAATAACATTATACGATTTCAATGGAAAACTAATCTCCTCTTATGCTCAACCTTTGTTGAATGATGCGTTCTCCTATGGGCTTGCTGTAAAATATTTCAATGACAAACTTTGGCTTGACCTCCCCAACCGAGGCTTACATTTTTTCAGAGAAAGCACCGGAGAACTCATTTCTGTTGCTGAACCCTTTGTAATCAACCAGGATTGTCAGGCAAGGGATTTTTTTGTTAAAGATTCTATGCTTTACCTTTTGCGGTCGGAAACCTACCCAAGTACCTGGATGCACTTGTATGAGATCGATGCAAAAAAAATAAATATGCGTCGCATTATTGACCTCCACAATCTCGTTCAGATTCGAAACTATTTCTTTTATGAGGATCGGCTCCATCAATTGTGGATAGGATCTTCGTTCGGCGCAATTTGTTATCCTGATGTTCGCGCATTTACATCCCCACGTATGGTGATCTACACCAATTCCAGAGTGTCGTCTGTTCTGCATGATAAAGAAGGAAACTATTGGTTCAGCACCTTACAACGTGGAATATTAATGGCGCCTGACCTTGACGTGATCTATATGGATACACTGAACAGTCCACTTAAAAACAATGCTATTTGTCACCTTAAAATGTTATCGAACGACCTGCTGGCGATTGGGAATTTTAATGGTCAATTTCAATTGTATTATGAAGACTGGTTTTTACCCAAAGTAATTTTACCGGAAAGCGTAAATGCATTTATTGGAATTACAGTGAAAGACATTGAGGAATATGGAGAAAATATTCTCATTTCAAGAGGTCGGTTATTCATATACAACAAGATCAATGGAAAAGCTTTTTACGATAAGGATTTCTCCAACATACGTGATATGTGTATTTGGCAGGACACACTTTATATCATTACACCTATTTCCGTTAATAAGGCTTCACTTAATGAGCTTGAAGAGAAAAAAGGACTAGACTTTATAACAATAAAAAATTCAGGAGGATGGAAAGTTGAAGTTGATCGCTCATCGGGTGATGTTTACTATGCTATGAACGATGGGTTGTTTGTTTATTCACAGGGAAAACTTACAAAAATTCTCAATGAAAATGAAAGCATAAACGTAAGTTGCATCGCAGAAAGAAAGGGTTCGATTTGGGTTGGAACACAGTCGATGGGACTTCTTGAAATCAAGAATAAAAAGATTGTCCGCTCTCGGTTAAAACCTGAATCTTCTGTAGACTACAATTCAATAAAATTGGTATATGCTGACAGTATAGACGTTTGGATAATTACAGATCAAAAAATTTACCGCCTTGATCCGGAAAAAGATCATTTGGAAATCGTAAGCAAAAACATTGGAATAAGCAGTAAAGAAATTACATCCGTTACCGGTAATAAATCCTATCTCTATTTAGGAACTGCAAAATACATGCAACGCATCTCCCGCAAAATTTCTGCAGTTAACTCAACGCCACCCGACGTTAAACTTACACTCATCACTTGCGAAAACGATACGATAAAGTCCCAAAAAAACGGGATCCGACTTAATTATGATTTTACCAATCTTCAATTTCATTTTATTGCTCTCTCTTATGGAAGTTGGAATAAACTGCGATACGAATACCGAATGCAAGGGCTAGATACCAGTTGGAACACTAACTTATTTAATAACACAACCGCAATTTATTCATCACTTCCTCCTGGGGAATATACATTTCAGGTTCGCGCTTTAAATGAAAGCGGAATTTCCGGAAATTATATTGAAGTCCCCATAGTTGTATCTCCTCCGCTATGGCAAAAAGGCTGGTTCTACCTCATTGTTTCCATTGTCGCTATTGTATTGGTCGTGTTCTTCTTTCAATACCGCATTCGACTGATTAGAAAAAGAAACACGCTGGAGAAAAAAGTAATAGCATCCCAGTTAACCGCGCTTAAAGCTCAAATGAATCCTCACTTCATGTATAACGCACTCAACTCCATTCAGGATTTGATGTTGTCGCAGGATCTTCAAAACTCAAACCGATACCTGGGAAGATTCAGTTCACTCATGCGAAAAGTACTCGATGCATCAGGAAAAGAATCGATCACTCTCGAAGAGGAATGTGCTATGCTCGAGCTGTACCTCGATCTTGAAAAACTACGGTTTGGTGATGGCTTTTCTTTCTCTATCAATGTCGATTCCGGAATTAATCAGAGAGAAGTTTTCATTCCCCCAATGGTATTGCAGCCCTATGTAGAAAACGCAATGAAACATGGCCTGTTGCACAAAAAAGGAACAAAAACACTTTCCATTCAATTTTCACTCAGTAATCAGCTTGAATGCACAATAATTGATAATGGTGTTGGAAGAAAGCGTTCTGCCGAAATTAAAACCCGGAAACACCAATCCTTCGCGAGCGATGCTGTTGAAAAACGACTTGAATTACTGAAGGAATATACACGTCTTAACTATTCAGTTGCAATTGAAGACCTTGAGGTAAATGGGGAGTCCACAGGCACAAAAGTTAAGATCCGTTTTCCGATCACTGACGATTTATGAACTCAAGTTGCCGATTCATGAATCAACTACAGATCTTGTCGTTTCTTCACATTACATTTGCATCCTCATTCAATTCCCCACACCAAACAACCAATTGTGCAATCACTCAGGGCAATAATAATTGATGACGAGGAAAGAGCCCGGCATACTTTAAAAGTATTGCTCCAGGATTATTGTCCCAACGTCGAAATTCTTGCGGAAGCCGGTAATGTGCCCGATGCAGTATTGGCAATCAATAAACATAAACCCGATCTTATCTTTCTCGATATCGAAATGCCTGAATACAACGGATTCGAATTAATGGGTTTTTTCAGGGAAATAGATTTCGATATCATCTTTGTCACAGCATATAGTGAATACGCACTTCGCGCATTTGAAGTGTCCGCAACCGACTATCTGTTAAAGCCTGTAGAAATTGATTCCCTCAAAAATGCAATAGACAAGATTCATAGCCGACAATCACGCGTTGCACTGAAGCAGCGGTTGGATTTGCTAAAAGATACGGTTCATGGTGAAGAGATCAGAAAAATAGCACTACCGATGTCAGACGGACTCTTGTTTGTGGAAGTGGCAGATCTGGTTCTGGTAGAAGCTGACGGTGCCTATTCGTATGTGCATTTGCGCGACGGATCAAAAATTCTTGTGAGCAAAAAATTAAAATTCTTCGAAGATATTCTAAATGGAAGAATGCATTTTTTTCGTCCACATCGTTCCTACCTTATTAATATCAATTACATCAAAAAATACCATCGGGGAGAAAACAACCTTGTAATGGATAACGCACAATCGGTAGCGATTTCCCGCGACAGAAAAACTGATTTCGACTCCTTACTTAAAGAAATGCGATTATCTGTGTGAACATTTCGGTTCATGAACTTAAACCTGCAATTCATGAACTCATCTATAATCTGTTGGGCTTTTCGCTCTTGATTTGCATAAAATCAAAGCTTATGAAAAACCTTTTACTACTGACCACATTTTCCTTATGCATTTTTAGTGCTAAATCTCAGGTAACAACAGATTTGGTTTCACGCTGGAACTTTACCAATGGTAATCTTCGTGATGTGCAAGGGAACAATGATGCCATTGCTTCGGGAGCTGTTCCTACAACCGATCGTTTCGGAAATGCCAACATGGCCTATTTTTTCGATGGCATCAATGACCACATGTACATCGGGTCGCCTTCCAATCTCAATCTCGACATCATGGACCAAATCACGATTTCATTTTGGGCTCGTCCTGATGCAACAACAGGTGGACTCCGGGCAATGGTCGCAAAATGGGCGGGTGCATCAAACGAACAATACGGAGTGTTTCAGAACACAACACAAACAACAGTTGCAATCCGCACCACCAATAATTCCGGAGTAAATGTCAACACTGCCTTTACCTCCGGCGAATGGAAACATATCGTTTTCAGTTATGATAAAACCAATAGCAACAACCATAAAGTATATATAAACGGAGCACTTATTCTCAACCAGAATTTTGCTATTCCCTATGCCAATACCAGCAGCAGCACCAGTCTCTCGCTTGGTTGTCAATTAAATGATCTCAACGGTACTCCGGGAACTCCCGATCGTTTTTTTGAAGGCGCTTTGGATGATATTAGCATTTATAGCAGGGTCCTGACTCAATCAGAAGTTGACTCCCTATTCGATGCAGAAGCCAACCAATGTTCGGGTTTTGCAGTAGACGTTATCGCCACCAATCACGCAACAAACAACGATGGAAGTATTGTGTTTAATGTGCTTGGAGGTTTAGCTCCTTACCACTATTCCGTAAACGGATCAACGGTAATTCAAATGAATTCAAGCTCTGTCTGTGCGTATTCCTTCGAAGGAGGAACGTCCAGCTTTACTGCGGCTGCGGGAACTGTATTTACCGGTGTACACTTTGCCAGTTACGGGGCCTCACAGGGAACCTGTACTGATCTGCTTTATGGAAATTGTCATGCCGATAATTCCCAAAGTATAACAGAAGATTCGCTCATTGGACGAAATTCCGGCTCCATCAATACCCATAACGGAATTTTCGGCGATCCCTGCTTTGGGACAGGCAAATTCTACAGAGCAAGGGTTTCCTACGCTGAAGCCATTACCCTTAACGCGCTTGCTCCGGGTATGTATGAAATTAGCATTACGGATTCTCTGGGTTGCTCCGCTTCAACAACGATTGTAATCAATTCAACCAATGGGCTTACAGAATACCATAAATCATCCTTCGTGATTTTCCCTAACCCCTCCAGTGATGAAATCAGAATTTCAGGCCCTTCGTATAATTCTGCCGAATGCAATATCTATAGTGCTGACGGAAGAATGGTTTATTCCGGAATTGTAACGCCTGATAAAGCGATTTCTGTTGCTGCGTTTGTTTCCGGTGTTTACATTGTACAGATCAACGATAACAACAACATTTACTTTAGTCGTCTGATACGCCAGTAATTTCAATACCCCTTACAGAAAACCATCGTCTCACAAAAGATGATGGTTTTTTGCTTTCAACCAAATCCTAATTCTTTATCTGCAATTTGTGGTAAAAATCCTATTTTGCAGTATGAATTCGAAATGGATCAATACCGCCGCCGTACTCATTGTTATCATTATTGGAGGATTCTTACTGATTTATTTTGAGTCGCTTTTCAAGCCTCTTGTCATTGGCGGACTCCTATCGCTCATCCTACTACCGGTATACCGAAAACTACTGCAATGGCGACTCCCGCGTTTTGTGGCAATGACTGGGACAGTATTGCTTACTGCATCTCTTTTGACCTTTCTGATTAGTTTATTCTCAACTGAAGTAAAACATATTGGACAGGAATTGCCGGAACTACTTCCCGGAATGGAAAGAAAGCTGGATGATCTGGGTAATATTATTGAGAATTATAGCGGAATAACGCATGATGACCAGGTAGGCTATATTAAGAATGCCCTGCGCGACATAAGCGGAAATAAAGAACAATTGTTTTCGCAACTTTTTAAAACTGCAGGTGGAATTTTAAGTCTGGTCTTGTCTCTGTTTTACATGATGATGTTTTTGCTCTACAAAGACGGGATTCGACGCTTTTTCTTAATGGTTGCAGTTCGAAAACAGGAACAAAGCAACAGTATTATGAATGATATTAAAGTAATGATGAAAAATTACTTTATTGGAATTCTTACTGTGATGTTGATTGTTGGAATAGTGATTGCAGGCGGACTATCACTTCTGGGTATAAAACACGGTGTTTTCTTTGGATTGTTAGCGGCACTGTTAAGTATTGTTCCTTATGTGGGAATTATTAGTTCCGGTATCATTTGCATTTTTTATTCATGGGCCGGAAGTGAAAGTTTTTGGATACCAGTAATTGTAATTGCAATTTACTACAGCGTTCAACTATTGGAAGGCAATTTGCTTACGCCATTTATAACGGGTGGTAGCGCAAAAATTAATCCGCTTGCCACATTATTTGGTTTATTACTGGGTTCCGCACTATGGGGTGTTACGGGGATGATCCTAGCTATTCCCATGCTGGCAACTACACGTATTATTTGCGATCATGTACCCGAATGGAAGGCGATTGCTTACCTGATCGGTGAAGATCTTGCTGAAGAAAAATCGATCGTTTCAAAAAAGAAAAAAAACTAACTCATACCCAATGCGCATCCTTTCCATTTCACTTGTCATTACAGCAATGATTGTACTCTTCTCGTGCGGACAAGAGTCACAGGTATCGAATAGCACTTCTGATTCACTTACCAATGAAAAGAAAGACTACGCGAGTCTCGTTCAATGTCTTGCTTCTTCAACTGCACTGGAAGATCCGGACAAGTGTTTAAAGTCGCACCCAGAGTTGCTTGAATCACTCACTGAAACACAAACTGATTCCATTTCCTATTACCTCATTGAGGCCTTGAATCGTGTTTCCAATTCATTAGATATTTCCGGCGATTATGAACTTGATGTGGCAAAAGAATCGAAAAAACTCGAGCCCTTTGGCATTGCAGTAAATAGTGAAGAAGGAATGCCGTTTTATTGCATCAACTGGAACTATGTGTTCAGCAACATGCACAAAAAAGCCAGTCCAAACATGAAAGCTTTTTTGAGGTATCGTGATAAGTATCCTGAAAAACTGAGCTACGATGCCGGTCTCGCATTTAGTCCGATGGAACTTTCAGAACGAACAATTGAAGCGGAACAATTGATTGCAAATGGAGATTTTCTAATGAGAGACTATGTACTTTCCGAACTAAGTGATGTAACAACCTATATCTTCTTCGGTATGGACAATACTCCTTCATTCGAATACGAAACCAATGAGCTCTATGAAGAGTCAAAAACCGCTCTTGAATTCCTTCAAAAAAACGGGGGCCCTGTTGTTGCAGGTGTTGTTCGCGATTTTCTTCATCATCTTGAAGTCAATTCCTGGAAAAGAACGGATGAAATGTGGGAGCTCTACAACAATGAGATCATTCGAAAAAAGCTTGAGGATAAATACCCGCTTGGAAAACAATAATCAGTTCAACTGCTCAATAAAATAGTTACTGATCTTTTCCATCAGGTGCACCCGCTCAGGTCCGCGAACATTATGCTTGTGTCCGGGATAAACATAATAATCAATATGTACTCCGGCTTCTACTGATTTGTGAAGAAGCTTTAAACTATGTTGCCAGACAACAACATCATCGTCGGCACCGTGTATTACCAATAATCTGCCTTTCAGTTTCGAAATATGATTCAATAGATTATTCTCTTCATAACCGGACTTATTTTCAAGAGGGGAATCCATATACCGCTCACCATACATGATCTCATACAAACTCCAATCAATTACAGGTCCACCTGCAACACCAGCTTTGAATACACCTGCATAACGGGTCATAAGTGAAGTGGTCATGAAGCCACCATAACTCCATCCATGAACTCCAATACGATTGGCATCAACATACGAATTCGACTTAAGCCAATTCACTCCGGATAACTGATCCTTCATCTCCACTTCACCTAATCTTCGGTGAATCGCTTGTTCAAAAGCTTTCCCTCGGTGACTAGTTCCTCTTCCATCGAGGGTGAACATGATAAATCCACACTGGGCCATGTATTGGTACCACATATCTGCACCGCCCATATAGGAATTGGTCACCAATTGCGAATGCGGTCCATTATAGAGGTAAACAACTGTCGGATATTTTTTTGTGGCATCGAATCCCGGAGGCAGAAACATTCTGCAATAAAGCGGGGTTCCTTCTTCATTGGGAATGGTAAACATCTGAAGTGTTGCCTTATTTACATCAGCAATTGGATCCGGTGAACGGAACAGCTCCGTGCTTTTCCCTGATTTTACCTCTGTACGGTAAGCAATTCCCGGTGTGGATGCATCCGAAAAATGATCGATAAACCAAGTGCGCGACGCATCCGGAACACAACGATGGAATCCGGATCTCGGAGTAAGATTTACCACTTTTCCACTTGCCAGTTCTACCCGACAAAAATTCTGATCGATAGGCGAAGTCATATTGGCATGGAAAAAATAATTTTTACCGGAAGCATCGAAACCATTGTGATCTTTGATTTCCCATTTGCCGAGAGTGAGTTGTCGAATCATTTTACCGCTGATGTTGTACAAATACAAATGCTTAAATCCATCCCGATTACTTTGCCAGATAAATTTTGTGGGATCATTCTTCAGAAATACCATTGGGTGAAGCGGCTCAATATATTTATCGTCCTTTTCAGAAAACAAGGTTCTGATAAATGCTCCGGTTTGCGCATCATACTCGTTCAGATTCATTTCATTCTGATCTCTGTTTACAAGGGCAATGAAAATTCGCTGTTCATCAGGCGACCAGCAAACATTTGTTAAATACTGTTCGGGGTCGCCACCTGTATTGACATAAATGGTTGTTCCCTTTTTTATGTCATAGATTCCGAGTTTCACGTGGTGGCTTTTATCTCCGGCAAAAGGATATTTAATGTTTTCATTTTTTGCCGGTCGCTCCAGCCAATTAATAATGGGGTAATCACTAACCATGCTTTGATCCATTCGGTAAAAAGCCAAAAAACCGGATTTCGGAGAAAAAAACAAGCCCTTTTCAATTCCAAACTCATTGCGGTGAACGGCGTGCCCATAAATGAGATTGGAGTTCCCGTCGGTAGTTATCTGCGTCTCCCTACCGTTGTTGTGCAAAACAATATTGTTCTCCTTTGTATATGCAAACAGTGTTGGAATTGATGAGTGCTCTTCGTTTTCGTGGTAAACCAACCGAGCGGTATCCGTTGATGGTCTGGCCTGTTTCTTTTTTACATCAAACTCCCATTTCTTCCCGTCGAGATAAAAATCAAAAAGCACAGCACTTTTCCATTGCGGATTTGGTAGTCCCTTTGGTCCTCGTTGCCCTGCTTGTATCAGCGCTTTTTTATAGTCTTCCAATAACAATAATTCCATCTGCTTGCCTGACAAATCGGTGAGCATTATTGCAGGATTATCTTTTCGCTCCCAGGAAACAAATCCGGAAACAGCAGTAAACTTTAAATTCTTCAATCGCTCAACCGAACGGTAGGAATCGGATCCGGGAATTGCTTCCTGAATGGAAAGGTTACGCTGAGCATGCGATTGTGCAACGACAAACAGAAGAAAAAGAAAGAGCTTATTCATAAACTGATTTTTTTCTGCAAAATACGTTTTTCGTGTCTTTTCCTGAAAGAAGGAAGTACGCAATAACCCTTTATCAATGAAAATAGTGCGTATTTTTACCTATGCGATTTCTTTTCCTTAGCCTTTTGCTGCTGCGTCTGGTTCATGCTCAGGATTCATTGGTGAAAACCATTTGGTTCGCTCCCGACAGCTATGAACTAACGCCAACGCTCATTGCGGATATTGCATCACTTTGGCAAAATGGATTGCACATGCCGGATGGAAAGCGATTATTGGTGATTGGTCATACCGACAATCAAAAAGATTCGTTAAGTAATATGCGGCTATCGGAACAACGGGCCAGAGCTGTTGCTGATGTTCTCCGAAAAGCCGGAGTTCCCTCAGATAAAATTCACCTGGGTGTCTTTGGGGCGAATGAACCGGTGGGGAATAACTCCACTTTATCCGGACGCGCAATAAACCGCAGGGTAGAGATAAAAATTGGTCCGGCCGTTTCCCAAACGCGGAAATCCAATGTGTTTTCCTATTCTCTTCAGGGAACAAACTACAACCAGGACACCATAACAATCGGTTCTCCGCAGGGAATAATTCTGCGGTTTCCTCCTGGTTGTATCCAACCTGAAGTTGCTGCATTAATTCGCATTACCCTATTTCAAGGAGAACCTCTTTTTTCGGAATTTATTAATCAGTCATTCTCTTCTCTCTCCACAGCAGATCGTCCGGTCGATCTGGCATTGTTTCTGAAGTTGACAAACCCAACTGAAGTTTTTTCAACCAGAACTGCTTTTGAACTATTACTTCCTGCAAGCGAATATTATTCAGGCATGCAATGGTTCGAGGAGAATGATTATAAACGCAGTAAACGGTGGAGCGCCATTGAACGGAAACCGTTCCCGTTGATTTACCAAGGCACCCCCTATACCGGAATACTTTGTACCCAACTAAAATCGTATGCACTGGGTAAACAAAATCAAAAATTAACAGAACCCCTTGAGGAAATTCAGCTCAATATGGATGTCGATGTGGATAGTATATTTCTGGTTTACCAAAACGACAGTATCCAACGCATGTACAGGTTCGCACCGGATGGTAATTTCATTACCCCTAAACACTACATAATAAAGCCATACAGCTCTGCCCTAACACCTGTATTTTACATTTACACTTCGGAGGAGAAAAAAAACAAGGTATACCTGATAAAACACGAAAACCTGGTATGGTCGAAGCGAAAAAAAGCATGGACTATTCGTAAAAAGGATTTGAGATAATGCTTTGTTGTTTATGAAAGAGAACAAAAAAATCGTTGTAATAGGTGGAGGAGCCGCAGGGTTTTTCGGTGCCATAAATGCCGCTGCCTTTCATCCGGGCGCTGAGATTCTGATCCTTGAAAAAGGAACACAATTACTGGGTAAAGTAAAAGTTTCAGGTGGCGGTAGATGCAATGTTACCCACGCATGCTTCGATCCGAATGAGTTGGTTCGCTTTTACCCCAGAGGAGAAAAAGAATTGCTTGGCCCCTTTCATCAGTTCATGACAGGAGATACGGTTGCATGGTTTAGTGAGCGCGGTGTTGAATTAAAAACCGAAAGCGACAACCGGATGTTTCCTCAAAGCAATTCATCACAAACCATAATCGATTGTTTTCTTTCAGAAGCACAAAAATCAGGAATACAAATTCGTACTCAATGTGGTATTCATTCCCTTCACAGGGAAAACGAGAAATGGATTGTAAAAACAGAAAACGAAACCATTGCTGCCGACAAAATACTTCTCACAGCAGGTAGTAGTATACAGGTATGGGAACTTCTGCGCAAATTGGGTCACACCATTATCGACCCTGTTCCTTCACTTTTCACTTTCAACTGTAAAGATCCGCGAATAGCTACATTGCCTGGAATTTCCGTTCCCCATGCAATTGTGCGGATTGTTGGAAGTACAATCGAGACAGAAGGCCCCTTGCTAATTACACATTGGGGATTTAGCGGTCCTGCCGTTCTGCGTTCCTCTGCCTGGGGAGCGAACTGGCTGGCTGAAAAAAACTATTCCTGCACATTTATGATCAGCTGGAATGGTCAAACTCAAAAAGAAACATTAGCAGAGCTTCGCACCTTGCGCGACAACGAGGGTAAAAAAATATGCAGCGCATCACCCCTGTACGAAATCCCGCAACGACTTTGGAAAACAATTTGTGATTATTGTTCCATAACCGACATCAAATGGGCTTCGCTATCCAATAAACAAATTGAACTTTTGGCAAAAGAAATTAGTGCTGCAGAATTTCAGCTCGAAGGAAAAAGCACGTTTAAAGACGAATTTGTAACCGCCGGCGGAATTGATCTTGCGGAAGTAAACATGAAGACCATGGAAAGCAAACTGTTTCCCGGTTTGTTCTTTGCCGGAGAAATATTGAACATCGATGCCATCACCGGTGGGTTCAACTTTCAGGCGGCATGGACAACCTCGTTCATCGCTGCTAAGAGCCTTTAGAAAAATTTATTTCCCCTTAAAAAGTCTTCGTTTAATACGGCTGAGACTTTGCGGAGTTAATCCAAGGTAAGTTGCGATATAACTACCCGGAAGACTGCTTACAATATCGGGATGACGGTTCAGAAAATTCAAATAGCGCTCTTCGGCAGATTGAAGAAGAAAGGACTCCATGCGCTGACGCATATCCAGAAATGCCCGCCGTGCAAAAAGATTCTCAAAACGAATCAACTCAGGCGCTTCTTTGTACATGTCAGGCAAAGATTGCTTATCAAGCGTGATCAATAAAGTGTCTTCAAGGGTTTCGAAATCCAAAGGACTGGGCTCACCTGTGAGGAAACTCTGGAAGTCGGTTGCTATTCCATCGGGAAAATAAAAGTTCCAGGTAATCTCACCTTCGTCCCTGTTAATAAAGGATCGAACCGAGCCTTTCACAACAAAATGCATGGCTTCACTCGGCCTTCCCGCTGAGGATAATATAGAAGAACGTTGCAAGTACTGTTCCCGTAATCGGGAGGATAAGACACCCCATTCCTTATCGGTCAACGCTGTGCTCTTCTCCAGGTGTTGGCGAAGTTTGTTTTTCATCGTTACCAAAATACGATTTTCTCCCTCATTACGTTAGTATTCAGGTAATGCTGTATTAACATCCGTCTTTGCATAAATGCATTTAGGGCGAATCGTATTGCATGTCCTTGCAGACTAACTTGCAGTCGAATGGAACCGGAGAAGAAGAAGCGTTGGTACAGCAAGGTCTGGAAATGGGCCCGGAATACGCTATTGGTTCTTGCAAGCATTGTTGCCATTCTCGTTTCACTTATCGTTGTTTTTGAAGAAAAAATTAAACGATATGCGATTAGCTATCTCAATCAATACCTTACCACAGAAGTAAGAGTAGAGTCCATCGACCTCGATGTTTTTAGTCGTTTTCCCAACGCTTCCTTGCGCTTTACCAATGTAGTCATCATGGATCCGCCACATGTAAAAAAGCTGCGCGACACTCTTTTGTACGCTAAAGAGCTGCACCTCGAATTTGGGATTTGGGATTTATTTGGGGATGATATCAGCGTAAAAAACATTACCGCACTTAAAGCCGACATTCGCCATTACACCGATGAAAACGGAAATGCCAATCACGAAATATGGAAGGAGCCTGAAACAAAATCGGAATCGACAGGGTTCGGTTTTAATCTCGAGCTTTTGTTTCTTAAAGACAGCAAACTTCGCTTCGTTCACAAGCCCGGTAAGCAGGACCATGCATTTCTGCTTGATGAACTGCAACTAAAAGGCAAGTTCACGGAAAAAGCCTTCGCAATGAAAACAGGCTTTAAAGGAACCATCCGCCATATTAAAAACAGAGGCATCACACTTATAAAAAACAAAAGCGCCGAAGTACAGGTAGGTTTCGATATGGACCGAAACGCCAAAATACACACCATTAGCACAGGAGAACTTTTGCTGGGCGACATGCGCTTTGGCATTGAAGGTACAATTGATGATAAGGAAGCAACACAACTGGATCTGGCCATCAATGGTAAAGACATACGCATCGAATCGCTTTTGAAAACATTCCCTGAATTATTAGGGGACGATCTGGAAGCCTACCGCTCCAAAGGCAAATTGGATTTTGCGTCGTCCGTAAAAGGACCTTCAGCTGATCCGGATATTGCGGCAACATTCACCATCAGCAATGCGGAACTAAGTGAAAAAGCAACCGGCATCAAATTGTACGATCTCAATTTCAAAGGTGATTTCAAAAGCAAAAATAAAAATGAGAAAGAGCGCTTACTGATCGAAGAATTATCCGGGAAATTCAGCGATGGTTCGTTTAGCGGCAAACTAAAACTTAGTGATTTTGAGCGCCCTTTTTTATTCGCCGACCTAAAAGGAAATTTTAACCTCGCAACACTCCATCAATTTTTCAAATTTAAGGAAGTGCAAAAGGCAGACGGTGGATTGCAAATAGCAGCCCGATTGGAAACCCGGTTCACACATGACACTGAAACAGAAAAGTGGAGCATGGATGTACAAAAGGCAAATGGAAGTGCAGCAGTAAAGGACATGAACCTTAAACTTACCGATCATCATGTTGCTTATAAAAACCTAAATGGAAAATTTACACTCAGCAACAATAATGCGTTTGTAGAGGGACTGAAAGGTCATCTCGGAAAAACAGACATCGCTATTGATGGCGTACTTGAAAATTTAGTCCCGTACCTGTTACTTCGAAATGAAAAACTAACCATACTGGCAGATCTTCGTTCTGAACTGGCAGATCTTAACGATCTTTTTGCTATTGACAATAGCGAAGAGCTTAAGGAAAACAATGCGGCAACATCCGGTACTGATGTTAAGTTCCCGAATAATATCAATTTTAATCTCAATGCTACTATAGGAAGGATCGAATACAGCACATTTAATGCAGGTAAGATCAAAGGGAACTTACGGATGATAGATAAAGTTTTCCAAGGGAAAAACCTGAGCATGGTGTTTGCAAAAGGCCACTGTTCAGGAGAACTTGAAGTTGACGGAAGCAATGCAAAAGAACTTGGAATTACAGGAAAAGTAGATATTTCTGAAATGGACATCCGTGAAACATTCACGCTGTTCCGGGATTTTGGTCAGAACGTTGTAAAACAGGAAAACATTAAAGGACTGTTATCCGCATCAGTAGAATTTGGATTTATCACAGACTCCTCCCTGCGCATCAACGAAAAAAAGATCATCAGTATTGCAAAGATTCAAATTACCAACGGAGAATTGATCGCATTGCAGTCACTGAAAGATGTTTCCGATTACATGCGGAAAGACAAAAAAATCAAAATGGCCCTTGGCAAAAATATCGATGACCTGGAAAAACGATTGTCACACATCCGGTTCTCTGAATTAAAAAATACGCTCCAGATCAGAAACGGAAAAGTAATTATCCCGGAGATGGAAATAGAATCGTCAGCCCTGAGTATTCGCTTTTGGGGCGAGCATGGTTTTGATAATACGATTGACTACCATATAAATTTCAGATTCAGAGAGCTAAAAACCAAAATGGAAGAAACCGAATACGGATACATCGAAGACGATGGTACGGGTTTCAGGGTATATATTCATATGTATGGCGACATTAACAATCCCCAATTCGAAAACGACAGCAAAGAACGAAAACAGGATCGCAAGGAATACAACCAGGCGGAAAAACAAAACATCAAAGCCATCTTAAAACAGGAATTTGGCTTGTATAAAAAAGACAGCACGCTAAAAATAAATGAAACGCCTGAACAAAAAGTTAAGTTCATGCTGGAGTGGGAACAGGATCAACCAACCGACCAGCCAACCGATCCGAATAAAGATAAAACCAAACGGGACAATAAAGACAGGATGGACAAGTTTAAAAAGAAGCTTGGGGTACAGGAAGACACTTCAAAAACCGGTTTCCGGCACGAACAATAATACTTATCTTGGTAATCATAAACTACTGATCCGTTGAATCTCTATTCGCGTAAGCAACGCTGGAAGATTGTATTATTATTTATTGCGCTTATTCTTACAGGTGCTTCGCTTTGGTATTCAAGTAAAATAGTTGGAAAGATCCGGGAAGACGAGCGTTTGCGTGTCAAAATATGGTCGGAGGCTGTTCGTTCTTCGGTGAATCAATTGTATGTAACAGGTAAACTATTCGATAAGCTTCGTGAAGACGAAAGAAAAAACGTGCGTCGCTGGGCAAAGGCAATGCAGGAACTTGGCAAAGACCTGAACGATTACACCTTTGCGATGGAAATCGTACAGGAAAATAAAACCATTCCTGTTATTCTAACCGATAGTAAAGGCCGATACACCTCAGCACTTAATCTGGACATCAGTGAAGATAGTATCCGAAAAAATCTGAAAAACGCCCGTCCTGATCAGGATGATGTGTGGTACCGCAACGAGGCGCGTAAAATTTTTGAAGACACCATCTACAAAATGGTAGATGAATGGAAAGGAAACTATCCCCCTATTGTTATCAATTTTCGTGGTAAACCCATCAATACCGTTTACTACCGCGAATCAAAATTAATTGCGGAGCTGGAAGAGAAAAAAGATTCGCTCAGCAAAACATTTCGTCAGGAACTCGTAAAAAACCAGGCGCTGGTCCCCGTTATATTTACAGATTCAACTAAAACAGTAGTTATTGAAACCAATTTCGATTCTGTAGAAATAGCAACCCCCGGAAGATTAGATGAATTAATTGCTGAAATGAGTAAGCAAAACGAGCCGATAATGGTTCGTCTGAATGAAAATGAAGTCGGATACATTTTCTACCGCGACTCTGAAGTTTTGCGGCAATTGCGCTTGTTTCCCTATATCCAATTGCTCATTATCTCACTGTTTATTCTTATAGGCTATCTTTTGTTTTCCACATTTCGAAGGGCAGAACAGAATCAGGTTTGGGCAGGAATGGCTAAAGAAACGGCTCATCAATTGGGGACTCCTTTATCCTCGCTTATTGCCTGGCTGGAAATTTTAAAAGGTCAGGGAGTAGATTCTCAAACCATAAGCGAGATGAATAAGGATATTCAGCGCTTACAAATGGTAACAGACCGCTTCTCCAAGATTGGTTCAGAAGGCAAGCTGGAATCAACGGATGTACAGCAGCTCATTGTGCAATCCGTTTCGTATTTACGCCCCCGTATTTCGTCGCGTGTTGAAATTCATATCATCGAAGAGGTTGTTCCCGTAATGGCTAAACTCAACGCCCCCTTGTTTGAATGGGTAATAGAAAACCTGATAAAAAATGCTACTGATGCCATGGAGGCAGAGGGGAAAATAACCATTCAATTCAGCAGCAACCTCAACAAGGTAATGATCGACATCAGCGATACCGGAAAAGGAATTCCACATGGAAACTTTAAAACAATTTTTGAGCCCGGTTACACCACCAAAAAACGCGGGTGGGGATTGGGTCTGGCGCTTGCCAAACGCATTGTAGAATATTACCACAAAGGAGAAATCTACGTTCTGCGCTCCGAACCCGATAAGGGTACCACTTTCAGAATTGTGCTGAATAAATAATCCTTAACGGTTTTCTCCGGGTTTCCATTCTTCTTTCAGCAAGGCGTAGATAACATCATCTACCCACTCGCCTTTGCAATAATAACTCTTCCTGAAATGGGCCTCCTTTACAAATCCGATTCGCTGTAACAAACGCTCCGAAGCCCTGTTTTCAGGGTCGAGTCCTGCTGTAATTCTCCGCTTATTGAGTTCGGCAAAAATAAATTCAACCACCGCCGAAACCGCTTCCCTTGCAAATCCTTTTCCCTGATGTTGCTTTGCAAATGTATATCCAATCTCCACCTGACTCTGCTGTGCATCACCCGCCGGAAAATGAATGCCGATGTCGCCTATGATCATTCCTTCGTCCTTAGCCAACACTACCAATTGGAACCAGGTGCCCGGAACATCCGCTACACGTGATGTTTCATCTACCAAATACTTCACATCATCTACGGAATGATAATCGCGCTGCAAATACCGCGATACTTCCGGATCTGAACGATACGCAAATAATGCAGGTATATCCTCCCGTTCAACAGGACGAATGATCAGACGTTGGGTGTAAAGCGGATTCATAACTGATATCAACCACAATACTACAACATTTAGGTCCTACAAACCAACTATCTTCATAATCATAAAAACCTCCTCCACAAGTTCTATCTTCGCAAACTAAACCTATCAGCACATGGTTCGACCTCAAGGGAGAACCATCCTGACCGACCTGCCCCGACCGTAGCGTCGGGGTAACGTCAGGATTCCCACATTCGCACACTAAAAAATGATCTACCTCCACATCCCTTTCTGCAAACAAGCCTGCCACTACTGCGATTTTCATTTCAGTACATCGATGGGTTTCCGTTCTGCGGTACTGGAGGCCATGAACAGGGAAATAGAACAACGCAAGGAAGAATGGAACAGCGGCTCAATGCAAACCATTTACTTCGGCGGAGGAACTCCCTCGCTCTTGAGTAAAGAAGAGCTGACCGAACTCCTGCAAACGATTCGAACAAATTTTATCATCGATAAAAATGCAGAAATCACGCTCGAGGCCAATCCCGACGATATCACGCCTGAAAAACTAAGTGAATGGAAAGCCTTCGGCATCAACCGGCTCAGTATTGGCATACAATCCTTTCGTGATGAAGATCTCAAATTGCTAAATCGCGCACATCAGGCTGAGGAAGCATTACAATCCATCCGCAATGCGCAGGAAGCCGGGATCACCAACATCACTATCGATCTCATTTACGGAATACCGGGACTCGAAATCTCCGATTGGATTGCCAACTTAGACCTGGCCATCGAAACGGATGTGCCTCACATATCGGCGTATTGCCTGACTGTTGAACCGGGTACTGCCCTCGAAAGCATGGTGAAAAAAGGCAAGATCAGTCCGATGAATGAAGATCAGGGTTCTGAGCACTTTTTGATACTGCGCGATAAACTGATTGCTGCAGGATTTGAACATTATGAGATTTCTAATTTTGGCAAGCCGGGATTCCATTCCAGACACAACAGCGCTTATTGGAGAGGGAAACCCTATATAGGAATCGGACCATCAGCGCACTCGTACAGCGGCAATACCCGTCGATGGAATGTATCCAACAACAAGAAGTACTTCGACGCCATAAACACCGGAGAACCGTTCTGGGAAAGCGAAGAACTGAGTGATGCCACTCGCTATAACGAATACATTCTTACAGGGCTCCGCACCAGTTATGGTGTAAGTGAAGAAGAGATCGCTACTCTATTTGGAGAACAATTCCGCAAACATTTTCGCGACAATCTTTTTCTGTGGGATCTGCCCGAAAATATTCAGGAAGAAAATGGCCGTATTGTACTAACAGCAGAAGGACGTTTAGTGGCTGATAGGATTATAAGCGATTTGTTTTGGGTGGACCGATGGATTTCAAATATTAGCTAACTTTCCAAAAACTCAACATTGTGTCATCCTCTCAAATAGATTTCTCCAAAGTCGATTTTTCCTCTCCCCTCGACATCTCACTTCCACTGGCTGCCGGGCCCGGACATGCGTCTGCATGGTATATCGATCCGATGGAAATTGAACCGGTCCGTGCCGGTCGCTTTATTGGATCCGTTGCAGAAGGGGGCAGCACGAATTTTCGTAACATTCGGTTCAATCCGCACGGACACGGCACGCATACAGAATGTGTAGGTCATATTGCTCAGGAAGTTCATTCCATCAACCAATGCCTCAAATCCTTTTTCTTTTCAGCTACACTTATCTCCATTCAGCCAAAAAAAGTGAGCGAAGATTCTGAACTTTCCAAAACCGGTGATGCTGTAATCACACTTGAACAACTTCAATCAGCATTGGGCAAACCATCAACTAAAGCTTTAGTTGTTCGTACGCTTCCCAATACAAGCGAAAAGAAGTCGAGAAACTATTCCCATACCAATCCGGCCTATTTCACCCCCGAAGCCATCACCTGGCTGGTGCAGAACAGCATCGATCACCTGTTGGTCGACCTCCCCTCCATCGACCGTGAAGAAGACGACGGCAAACTGCTCGGTCATCACGCATTTTGGGAATACCCCAACAATACCCAATTCCATCGAACCATCACCGAGTTTGTTTTTGTGGGCGATGAGATTCCCGATGGGGAATACCTTCTCAACCTGATGATCGCTTCCTTTGAGAACGATGCGAGTCCGAGCAAACCTGTATTGTATCCACTACGGTGATTGTTATCACGCATTGTTGGAATAAGCACGCTTATATTTGCTGTTATGAAGCACATTCTTGTTTTTACCCTTATAGGAATCACCTCTCTGGTTTTATCCTGTACCTCTTCCGAAAACAAAACCGATGATCAGTCTCTTCCTGAAAATGCACTGAGCGTTCTTGATACAGCCCACTACATTCAACAAGCCGATAGCCTGATCACGATTACTTTCGACACCCTTAGCAAAACACTCAAAGCCAAAATGAATGAAGGTGGCCCGGTAGCTGCAGTTCCCTTCTGCAGAGAACAGGCGTATCCTCTCACTGCAACGTACCAAAATGAATTTGTGTTTCTTCGACGCACATCCCTTAAATTCCGTAATCCCGGTAACTCTCCGGGCGATGATGAAAAAGCAATTCTCGAAGATTGGCAAAAGGCCTTCGATGCAGGAAATACTCCCGGATATGGCTTTTATACAGACGAGGGACGTGTTCATGTAATGAAACCCATTTTCTTGAAGGAAATGTGCCTTGCCTGCCATGGTACATTGGAAAAAGACATCAAAACCTCCACTCTGGCAGTCATCGACAGTCTGTATTCGCTCGACAAAGCCAGAAACTACAAAGAGGGCGATCTGCGCGGAGGATGGCACGTTACGTTTTTTGTGCAAGACTAGGCAGCAAAAATTTTTGCCTGAAAAACCCAACAGGAGCAAAACATTATTCGGGCAGTTCCCGTATATTGAAGAGAAATCCAAATCCTATTCTTCATGGCTATTCATCTCGATGCAATTGATCTGAAAATCCTGAATATCCTTCAGGAGAAAGGTAAAATCACCAATGTGCAACTGTCACAGGAAGTCGGTCTCTCTCCTGCGCCCACTCTTGAGCGGGTAAAAAAACTCGAGAATTCGGGGGTGATAAAAAGTTACCACGCACAAATAGACAAAACACGTGTCGGTTTAGGGTTTACTGCGCTTATCCAATTGTCGCTTACCCGGCAAAAAGACAATGCGATGCGTAATTTTGTTGCAGCCATAAACAAGATTCCGGAAATAACCGAATGCCTGCAGCTCACCGGTAGCTTCGACTATCAGCTACGTGTTGTGGTTCGAGATATACCCGCCTTCGAACGTTTAATTGCGGATAAGCTTTCGCGAATAGAAGAAATTGGTCAGATGCAAACGGTTGTAGTTTTATCAGAAGTTAAATCCGGCCGATCGCTACCTATCCGTACAGAATGAACATTGAACTTCTGCGCAATTACTGCATCACTAAAAAAGGTGTCACCGAAGAGTTTCCTTTCGATGACCGAACACTTGTTTTTAAAGTGATGGGAAAAATGTTTGCCCTGGCAGACGTAGAAGAGTTTGATGGTATTAATGTGAAATGCGATCCGGAGCTTGCCATTGAACTACGTGAGCGATATGCAGGCGTTCTGCCCGGATACCACATGAGCAAGAAACATTGGAACACGTTGGTGATGGACGGTAGCTTACCTGAAAAAATGATTCTTAAGTGGGTTGATGATTCTTACGATTTGGTCGTCGCATCGTTGCCGAAAAAACTTAGAGAAGAGCTTTCAAATCTTTAAGGCTGTTCATTTTCATCTTATCTTTGCAAATAAATACTACAAAATGACTTTTCTGCGCGCTTTTGTTTGTTTGCTGCTCTTCTCCTTTCTTTCCTGCTCAACAGGTGAATCTGAAATGGAGGATAAAACAGACTCAGTCTCGACTACAACAACCGAAAGCTTTGAAACCATGCCCATCACCAATGAGTATGTCTACGAGATTACCGATAGAAAAACAGGAAAGAAAAAAATTCTGAGTCAGGAAGAATACCTTAACTCTGATTACACCGCCGACCCAAATGTGGAAGTGGTGGAAAAAGTGAAAATTCACTGATCACTCATGCAATTCACCGGAAGGATCAGAAGCACGGATGAGCAGTAGAAACTGCGACCATTTTTCCTTGTCCGCCATCATCTTTCCAATCCACACCCTTTTCTTTTTTCCATTGAAAAGGATGTAAATTTTCTCACCCTCCACAATAAAATCGGATAGCTGCTTAAACGGATACTTTTTCTTAACAGGACCAATTAAAGCATGCACAAGCACATGGTCCGGATAAACATCAAAATAAGGATTCCGCATATAAAGTAATCCGCTTACAACAAGCATTACAACTCCGGCAAGATGGAACGGCTTAAGTAAGCCTGTCCTGAAAAAAAGAATGCCATAGAGCACAAGCAACACAAGCCCAACGAGGAACAAGGTCATCCCCCATGTTCGCGAGTACCTAACTTTCAAAAGCGGCGATTCATCTTCCTCCGGATTACTGATTGTCCCTTGCATTCATCGAAATTAGTGATTTCGTTCTCTCTGCGTATCTTTGTGGGCGAAACAAGCCTTTGTTGTTTGCAACGATTCGGCAAAGGCATCCATTATTCAGGCAAAATGCTCCTTCTTTCTCCCCAACACTGGATCGATTACGAATTACTCGATTGCGGCAATTTTGAAAAACTCGAACGCTTCGGTGAATACGTAACCATCCGCCCCGAACCTCAGGCTGTGTGGGATAGAAAATGGAATGATGCAGAATGGGAAAAAAGAGCGCATGTACTGTTTGAACAACAATCGAGTTCTTCCGGTGAGTGGAAAAAAATAAAGAAAATGCCCGACCAATGGGGTATTGACTATAAAATTCAAACCTTAAAAAACAAGCCTGCTGTTCGTCTCCGCTTAGGTTTGACCGCATTCAAACATGTTGGCGTTTTTCCGGAGCAGGCAGTAAACTGGGAATACATTGCACAGTCCATTTCCCAAATGAAAACCAGTCAACCACGTTTTCTAAATCTTTTTGCCTATACAGGAGCGGCATCTCTTGCTGCTAAAACGGCTGGAGCTGATGTGTACCATGTCGACTCCATTAAACAAGTGGTAAACTGGTCGCGCGAAAACATGGAGCGTTCCGGTTTAAGTGATGTTCGATGGGTTGTTGAAGATGCCCTGAAATTTGTAAAACGCGAATTGAAGCGTGGAAATAAATACAACGGAATTATTCTCGATCCGCCCGCCTTCGGTCATGGTCCCAACGGCGAAAAATGGAAACTGGAGGAGCAGATCAATGAAATGATGAAAATTGTATGCGATCTACTCGATGAAGAACACATGCTGATTTTAAACGCGTATTCACTTGGCTTTTCGAGCATCATCATAGAAAATTTACTGCGTGAAAAAGCAGGAAAAAATCTTGAAACAGGAGAGCTTTTTCTTCAGGCTGCTTCCGGAGTAAAATTGCCTCTTGGTGTTTTTGGCCGTTTCAGAAGTTTCTGATGGTAGATGTACACATCATCGGACAAGGATTAGCGGGCTCTGTTGCTGCTCTCGAACTATTGCGTGCCGGACAAACAATTCATGTCAGCAACGATCCTTCCCTTTCACATTGCTCCCGAACAGCTGCAGGATTGTTCAATCCGCTTAACTTTAAAACACTGAGCCGGACATGGAATGCCGATGTAGTGTTTCCGGTAGCCATGCAGTTTTACAAAGACAGTGAACTTCAACTAAAAGCTTCGTTTTGGCATCCGCTTCCTATGCTGAGGATAATTGGTTCGGAAGGTGAACAAAAAGAATGGAAAGCAGCTTTGTCAGGCAACCACTTTGCGCCATTCCTCAATAACGATCCGGTTCCGGAAGAAATGTCCGCTTACAACAGAGGCTTTGGACTGGGATTGGTTGAACATTGCGGATATCTCGACACCAACACATTCCTCGAGGCGGTAACAGCAATGCTCAACGATAAAAATATTTACTCCGAATACACCTGCAAACAAGAGCCTGAAAAGACAAATCAAGGTTGGAACATCAATGGCATAGAAAGCCGGCGTGTTCTTTATTGCGAAGGATGGAAAGCCATGGAAAATCCTCTCTTCAACTGGTTGCCTTTTTTTCCGGTTAAGGGCGATGTTATCCTTATTGAAGATGAAAACCTGAAGCTCGACCACCTGATTAATGCGGGCTGTTTTGTATTGCCCCTTGGAAACAAATTTTATCGTATTGGATCTACTTATTACCCGGATGAAACCGATGATGTTCCCACCCAAAAAGGGAGGGAGGAATTACTGCAAAAAGCCGAAAAAGTATTGAAGCGCCCCATCAACATAAGCAATCAATGGGCGGGGGTACGACCTTCCACTGGCGACCGGCGACCTTTCATTGGAGAACATCCAGGTAAAAAAGGAATCTGGATCTTCAATGGACTCGGCTCAAGAGGAGTCATCCTGTCTCCGTGGGTGGCCAGGCAACTTTCTTCGTCCATGATTTTCGGAACCCCTATTCCCCGGGAAACAGACATTGTGCGCCATCTGAAACGGTTCAGAAAAGTATAATTTGCGTTTTTCTTTTTCATCTGGAATTATTCCGGGGTTGGTTGGGATTTTATTGAACCTATTTGCGCTTTCAGTGTACCGCCCATTAGATTTTCATACCTTGAACTTTTCAAAACCTTATGTCGACCATGCTTCGTTTTAAAATCATCAGCTCTGCAATTGTTGTTGCACTCGTTGGAAACTTATTAGGAAATTTTAACCTGAAAACCGGCGGTTCATCAAAACAGATCCCCCTCACTGCTCCAGTAAAAAATGGCGACTATAATGAATTGTGGTCCAAAGTTGATTCACTCGAACAAAAAGGGCTTCCAAAATCTTCGCTCGAAGTTGTTCAGGAAATCCTGAGCCGCGCACGAAAAGAGGCAAATGGTCCGCAAGAGATCAAAGCCACTATCCACATCATGAAGTACAACAGTTATCTCGAGGAAGATGATTATGTAGGTGCTATCGGAAATTTACAACGCATGGCCAATGATGCCAAGTCGCCGCAGAAGCAGGTTATTCACTCGCTCATTGCCGAAGTGTATTGGGGCTACTATCAATCCAACCGCTATAAGTTTCTTGGTCGCACCACAGTAATGGGTGTCAAGGATAATGATATTCGCACCTGGGACCTGCGTACCATTTCGGAGAGGATTGTACTGCATTATCTCCTTTCCCTTACCGAGCAGGACATTCTCAAGTCAACTCCGATCGAAAGCTTTGAAGACATTCTCATCGAAGAAAAAGAATACCGTTCACTTCGTCCAACCTTATTTGATCTGCTCGCTCACCGTGCAATTGATTTCTTCCAGGGCAATGAATTTGATGTCACTAAACCGGCCTATACCTTCCGCTTAAATGATCCCAATCACTTCGCCACTGCCGATAAATTCGCTGCAGTAAAATTTAGCACGAAAGACTCTTTATCCACCAAATTTTTCGCGCTTCATCTATTACAGCAGTTAACGGTTTTCCACCTGAAAGATGAAAATCCCGCGGCATTGATTCCTGTGGAAATTAAGCGATTGCAGTTTGTAAAAAACAATAGTGTTGTTGCCAATAAGGACACACTCTATGCGGCTGCGCTTTTCAACCTGAAGAACAAATACATCGATCATTCGGGTTGTGCAGAAGTGTGGTACGAAATTGCACGATTACACGTAGAGCTCGGTAACCAATACAAAGCGCTGATTCCCGAAACTGAAAAATTCAAATGGGAAAAAAAACGTGCCGTCGATATTTGCGCTGAAACCATCAAAAAATATCCCGGTACCTATGGTGCAGATTGGTGTTTATCGCTGAAAACACAATTGGAAAACCGCACTCTCGATCTTTCCGCAGAAGACATTGTTGTTGCCGATAAACCAACCCGATTAGTAATCGGTTCAACCAATATGAAAAAACTACACCTGCGCATTATGGATGTTGGTTGGGATTTTGAAGGACGCGGATACAATGAAGAACAGGAAGCCTACATTAAACGCATCCTCGCTCAAAAAACATTTCGTCAATTTGAAGTTGACCTCAAAGACGATGGTGATATGCAACGCCACTTGCTGGAAATAGAACTCCCATCACTTCCAAAAGGGAATTATATCGTTATCGTTGGTTCTCATTCTGATTATTCCATAACTAACGAGATTGTTTCTTGGCTTTCAGTCGGTTCCAGCAACATCAGTTATTTTGAAAGAAGAAGCGATGATGAGAGTCAACTGGAGTTCACCATGACTGACCGAATCACAGGTCTGCCCCTGAAAGGTGTCCGCGCACAACTCGTGCATGTGGAGTACGATTACAGCTCGCGACGGTATATTCACCGCAAGGGAGCAACCTATACTTCTGATGAAAACGGTTACTTCAAGGTGAAACACAGCTCACGCAATGAGCGCAATTTTTATCTCGATTTCAAAACAAACAACGACCGCTTAAGCACAACACGCAACTATTATCAATACGAGCCCTGGATTGATACAAAACAAAAAACCCATACATATTTCTTCAGCGACAGAATGATCTATCGTCCCGGACAAACGATCCACTTTAAAGGAATTCGTTTACATACGGATGCCAATGGAGAAAACGCGAAAATTGGTCCGAACGAAAAAGCAAGTCTGATCTTCTACGATAACAACTACCAAAAAATCGCAAGTCTTGATTTACGCAGCAACGAATACGGAACCTTCTCCGGATCGTTTACCGCACCTTCGGGAGTACTAACCGGACAAATGCACATTACCGATGGATACGGAACCCATTACTTCTCCGTAGAAGAATATAAACGTCCGAAATTCGAAGCCGATTTTGAACCGGTAGAAGGCGCTTATAAACTCGGACAAAAAATTAAAGTAACCGGAACCGCAAAAGCTTACGCCGGATCAAATATTGATGGCGCCAAGGTAAGCTACCGTGTAAGCAGAACAACCTATTTCCCTTACAGATGGTTTTACTGGTATTACGACCGCGATTTAAGCTACAACCAAATGGAAATTGCATTTGGTGAAACCACCACTAAGGAAGACGGAACATTTGAAATCGAATTTGAAGCCATTGCTGATGAAAGTGTTTCAAAAACCTATAAGCCTGCATTCAATTTTACGGTATCAGCCGACATCACGGATATTAACGGTGAAACACGTTCGGCCAGCACCGTTGTAAATGTTGGGTACACGGCAATGACACTCAGTACTTCCATTTATGGCGAAATGGACGTGAGCAGTAAAACCCCGGTATACCTCTACGCAAACAATCTTAACGGATCACCTATTGATGCTAATGGTAGCGTTAGTATTCATAAACTCAAACAACCCGACAGAGTGCTGCAACAGCGTCGATTGCAAAGACCCGATCGTCACCAACTCAGTGCGGATGAATACAAAAAAACTTTCCCCAATGAGCTTTATGCAGATGAGTTAAATATTTACAATTGGGCCAGAGAGAAAAAAGTTCACGAGATGCGTTTCAACACCAAGACGCTCGACTCTATAATTTTAAAGGACCTTAATAGTTGGGAGCCCGGCCATTATTTGATCGAAACAATTGCAAAAGATCCTTATGACGAAGAGGTAAAGGACATCACCTATTTTACGGTGACCGACAACAAAAGCACCAAAATGTTTTTCAGAAATGAATTGAAAATAAATGCTGATCCCTACAAACAATACGAGCCCGGAGAGAAGGCAATCATTCTGCTTTCCACCAAGTGGAAAGACGTTACTGTTCTAATGGAAATTGAAGAGAAAAATAAAATTGTATCTCGTCAGTGGATCAGGCTAAGTGACGAACAGAAAACCATCAGTATTCCCATTCTCGATAAACACCGCGGTAATTTCGCTGTTCATTTCAGCACTGTTCGTAACAACCGGTTCCACAACCAATCTGTTGTTATCAATGTTCCTTATACCAATAAAGAACTCGACATCGAATTTGAAACGTTCAGGAATAAAATACTTCCCGGAAGCGAAGAAGAATGGAAATTGAAAATAAAAGGTAAAAAAGGCGAAAAACTCGCTGCAGAAATGTTGCTCACCATGTACGATGCTTCATTGGATGCCTTTGCTTCGAATGGGTTCTATTTTCATCCTTTCAATTATTATTACGCACAGCACTATTGGTCGGCAGGCGATGGATTTGCCTCGAGAAGTGGTCAGCAATATGGTAAAGACTGGACACGCTACCACTCCGCAAGGGGGAGGAATTTTGACCGCATCAACTGGTTTGGCTATGAAACCTATTCTTATTACGGATACGGTTACAACAAGCGGTATTATATGCGCGGCGGTTACGACAGAGAAAGAGTCTCTGCAGTAACAGAAACGGCTGCTACAGGTGCGCTTATGGAAGAACAAAAAAATGGAGAATCAATTAGTTTTCCTGCAGCGGCTAAACAAACATATGCTTGGTCAGGTGATAATGTTGATGATCTTTCAGTAGCAGAAAAAGATAAAGACGGGAAAAAAAGCAGCAGAGACGAATCAGGAAACACACGTAATCCCGAAGGCAAAGTGCAGGTTCGAACAAACTTCAGCGAGACCGCATTTTTCTTTCCTCAATTACAAACAGATGCAGAGGGTAAGATTGTGTTCAAATTCACCGCGCCGGAATCACTCACCAAATGGAAACTGCTTGGCCTGGCGCACACCAAAGAATTGCAAACCGGAACCATAGAGAAAGAAGTAATTACCCAAAAAGAACTAATGGTGATGCCCAATGCGCCCCGTTTCTTCCGGGAGGGAGACCGCATAACATTTACCACCAAGATCAGCAACCTATCCGAAAAAGATCTTGACGGAACCATTACCCTCGAGCTGATCGATCCGCTTACCCAAAAAACCGTGAACGCATTGTTTGCTCACAAAGGAGAACAGATCAAATTCACTGTAAAAAAAGGCGCAAGTACTTCGGCATCCTGGACATTTAGTATCCCCGAAAATCTGGGCGCGGTTTCGTATCGTCTCGTTGCGCGTTCCGGCTCGTTTTCCGACGGCGAAGAAATGGCTGTTCCTATTTTAACCAACCGAATGATGGTTACGGAAAGTATGCCACTACCTATCCGCAAGGCAGGAACAAAACAATTCAATTTTACCAAACTCAGCAACAGCAACAAATCATCAACGCTGCGTCACCATAAACTTACCTTGGAATTCACTAATAATCCTGCCTGGTATGCCATTCAAGCCATGCCTTACATGATGGAATATCCGTACGAATGTGCCGAACAGGTTTTTACCCGCTTTTACGCCAATTCCATTGCATCACACATCACCAATTCGAATCCAAAAATAAAAGCGGTATTCGAAGACTGGAAACGCAGTTCACCGGAAGCGTTCTTATCCAATCTGGAAAAAAACCAGGAACTGAAATCACTAATGCTGGAAGAAACCCCATGGGTCCTCGAAGCAAAAGACGAAAGCGAGCGTAAAAAACGTGTTGCTGTGTTATTCGATCTTAACCGCATGGGCAATGAACTTAGCAGGGCACTTGGCAAGCTCCGCAATATGCAGGTAAGCAACGGTGGATGGCCGTGGTTCCCTGGAATGCCCGAAAGCCGGTACATCACCCAACACATCATCACCGGAATGGGACATCTGGATCATCTGGGAGTTAAAAATATTCGCGAAGAACATTCTACCTGGCAAATGGTGCAAAATGGTGTGCGTTATCTGGATAGCAGGGTCATTGAAGATTACAACTACATCAAACGCCATTATCCCAATTACAAAAAAGAAAAACATATCGGTTACGATGCAATACAGTATCTCTATGCGCGCAGTTATTTCAAAGATTTGTCGATGGACGATAACCTGAAAGAAGCATTGCTTTATTACCAGGATCAGGCGAAGAAATACTGGCTCGATTTTAATCTTTATGCTCAAGGAATGCTAGGTCTCGCGGCTCATCGTTTTACCATGAAAGAACTGGCAGGCGATATCGTAAAATCAATCCGTGAAAAAGCCATTCGTCACGACGAATTAGGAATGTATTGGAAAGACAATGTTGTTGGTTATTTCTGGTACCAGGCACCCATTGAAACCCACGCGCTGATGATCGAGATGTTTGACGAGGTTGCCAATGATCAGGAAACAGTTGAAGAGCTGAAAGTATGGTTGCTTAAAAACAAACAAACCAGCGACTGGAAAACCACCAAAGCAACAGCAGAAGCCTGTTATGCGCTGCTCCTGAAAGGAACAGACCTCCTCTCTAATGATGAAATGGTGGAGATCCGCATGGGCAATGAAATCGTAGATCCTGCCAAGATGGGGGCAAAAGTGGAAGCCGGAACCGGATACTTCAAAACCTCCTGGAGCGCTGAAAAAATCACTCCGGAAATGGGTAAAATCACACTCAGCAAGAAAAAAGACGGAGTAGCCTGGGGCGCAGTATACTGGCAGTATTTCGAACAACTCGATAAAATTACTCCACACGAAACACCTCTGAAACTCAACAAAAAACTCTTCCTGGTTAAGAAAACCGAAACCGGACAACAAATGGTTCCTGTGGATGAAAAAACATCTCTTGAGCCGGGATCGCGTGTAAGGGTAAAAATTGAGCTGCGGGTAGATCGTGCCATGGAGTATGTACATATGAAAGATATGCGCGCATCCTGCTTCGAGCCTGTAAACGTGTTTTCGCAATACAAATGGCAGGACGGACTGGGCTATTACCAAAGCACCCGCGATGCAGCCACCAACTTCTTCTTTGAGTACCTTCCTAAAGGAACCCATGTATTCGAATACGATCTGCTGGTGTCGCATCTAGGCGATTTTTCTAACGGTATTACCACCATTCAATGCATGTATGCCCCCGAGTTCACATCACACTCAGAAGGTATACGGGTACAGGTAAAAGGACAATAAGTTGCGATTATTGCGGGATGTCTTATCTTTGGAGAAAACCTAAGCAATGAAAAAGTATCTTTTCCTTCTGGCTCTTCCTGTAAGCTTGTTTTTATCCTCTTGCGGAGGCGAAACAAAAACCGACGAGAATAACGACGACAGCACGGTAGTGTCGGATATCGACTATACCGGAATGAGCGAATTCGACCTCGAACCACACGGCTTGATGGCATCAATGATGGTGACCGACATCATCTCTGAAAACGGAAGTCCATTTCCTGTAACAGTTGTTCGCGACACCAATATGCTTACCTGGGACATCAAAGTTGGAAAAGAAGGCAATGAAGAGTTCTACCTCATTATTGAGGAGACGGATGGCGAAGGAAACTACATCAAGCGCGAGAAAGACCGTTTGGCTTCTGATGATGTTTTTAAAGAAGAATACCTGACCGACGAAAATGACCTGCTGCTCTATAAGGCTTCACTCCCTGAAGGCACTGGTCAGCGCGATTACTACCACGTATTTGGTCTTGTTAAAATTGGAAAGCTTGAGTACATCGTTCACTCCTACGCAATGGGAGATTACAGCGAAGTACAGGCACGCGATATGCTCAAAGGAATTCAATCCCTCAGAGAGCCATCAGCGATTTGATTTTATAAGTGAATTTAATTGAAAGGGCTGCAATTTGTGGCCCTTTTTTTGTCCTAGCCTTAGCCTCAACGTTCAGGTATCCCCGATCCGGTTTACCCCAGGTAATTCAACCCCTCTTATTACCGTATCTGCACTTCCTTAAAGTAGAGAAACAACGGTTTATTTAAAGTTCAATGCTTGTTCCGCTCCTCCACAAAACAAAAAAGCCTGTCGGGTTCGACAGGCTTTTTTTTTATAGTAGATCAATTTTTCTTTTCGGCTGGCTTTTCAGCAACCGGAGCTTTCAGATAAATATCTGAGAGATCGAAATAGCTCATCGGATTATTGTGGAAATTATGAACGCTCGAATGAAGCAGGCGATAATTCTCAACATACCAAATGATGATTACAGGGCAATCCTGCATCATAATGCTTTCTGCCTTCGCAAAGTTTGCATAACGCTCCTCCTCTGTTTTTGCGGCCATCCCCAATTCATAATACTTGTCGAACTCTGCGCTCTTGTAACGCATTGTATTGGGGTGTGAAGGAAGATCCAGTGTTGCAGGCACATTCTTTCCGTAGGCTATGGAAAGGAACGATTCAGGAGAGGGATAATCTGCCACCCATGCAGAGCGGTATATGTCGGCACGACCATATTGGGAGTCTTCAATCTTTTGCGCAAGCGATACCTGCTCAAGCTCGATGTTGATTCCTAATACATCTCTCCATTGACGCATAACTTCACTAGCCACTTTTGTGTTGCGTGAGCCGCCATAATTTACAAGTAACTTAAGTGTAGGAAAACCTTTTCCACCAGGGTAACCCGCCTGGGCCATTAGTTTTTTAGCCATTTCAGGATTATAGGTATATCCACGGGTTATTGAAGTGTCGTACTTGGAAAACTGATAAAGTGGCGGAACCAGACCGTAGTTACCCGTTTGGTTCTGGCGTGCACCGTTGGCAGCAGCCTGACCATTCAGAACGTTCTCCATGATCTTGGAGCGATCGATAGCCATAGACAATGCTCTTCTTACACGAACATCTTTAAACTGCGGACGAGTAAGATTAAGTTCATAAAACTGGGTTGACATTTCCGGTTCGCGAAGCAAAATATACTTTGGTGGCTTATTGGTGAAATCCGGAATGTTTTCCTGAACCACTTCAGAAATTTTCTCTGCAGGCAGTCCGTAAATCATACTCAGTTCACCTTCGCGGAACATATCAAGCTCCTCAGTGTCTTCATTTACAAAATAGATATGTACTGTATCAAGGTAGGGTAGCTGATTACCGTGTTTGTCTACACGATAATAGTTTTCATTTCTAACCAGAATCAACTCACTTTTTGCATCACCACCAGTACTGAATTTAAATGCCCCTGTTCCAATTTTTAAGTCTTTACCGTACTTCTCATACCCTTCTTTAGGAATAACTGAAGCAACAGGATTAGCCAAAATGTAAAGGAAGGCTGAAGATGGAGCGATAGTGCGGATCTTTACTGTATAATCATCAACAACCTCAACGCCGCTCACTTCTTTTGCTTCTCCATTATAGAAAGCCTGCGCTCCTTCGAGACGCTCTTTAAAATTAAGTTCGTAGGATTGATCGCTAATGCCTTTTGTGCAGGCCAGTTCCAGCGAGAATTTAATGTCAGTAGCTGTCACCAAACGGCCTTTTCCATCAGCAAAACAGGGGTCGTCATGGAAACGGACATCCTTGCGAAGATGGAACACATATTCTTTCTGGTCATCGCTTACTTCCCAACTTTCGGCAATACTGGGTTGAATGGACAGGTCTTTCTGACTCATTCTCACCAATCCTTCAAAAATCTGCCAGGCAATGTGTGCAGAGCCGGCATCCTTGATTTCGTAGGGGAACAGCGTGTTATACTTCTCGTTTTCCGCAAGGTTGAAGGAGCCTCCTAAGGCAACATCGCCTTTGGCGATACGAGTTGGTTTTTCCGTTTCGTTAGATCCTGATTCTGAACCACCTCCGCAGGAGCTCAGCAAAAAGGAGCCTGCGATGGTGTAGGCAAGCAAGCGTTTCATGATGTTGCAGTTTTTGGGAATACTCACAATAATAACCTTTAATAGGCAAAAATGCAAAATAATCTGTTATCAACCAATGAGTTCAGGCCAAGAAAAGGTTTATCGACGAAAAAAGGGGGTTAAACGGCAAAATTTTAGTGTTTTCTTTTTGAATTGATTAAAATTGAAGTTAATATTGCGCCTTAATGAAAAAAGTGTCATTACATCAAACGATGAAACACCTGCTTCTTCCAATTCTCTTTTTCCTGTCTGCGACGAACAGCTTTTCTGCTAATCTCGTACTGGAAGGGAACTACCAGGGTAAGAACTTATACGTTCAAAACCCCTTCGCTGCCGGGAACATTGGTTTCTGCACCATTCGTGTTATGGTTAACGATAATGTAACCACCGATGAAGTTAACTCTTCTGCTTTCGAGATCGACTTGTCGCTCTTTAAGCTAAATGTTGGTGATGCCATTGTTGTGAAAATCGAACACAAAGAAGGTTGCGTGCCAAAAGTCCTTAACCCGGAAGTATTAAAACCTAAATCTACATTCGAAGTTACCGACATGCAGGTGAGTCCTTCCGGTAAGCTTACCTGGAAAGCAAAAGGAGAAAACGGAAAATTACCTTACGTTATCGAACAGAAAGTCTGGAACAAATGGATTCCTGTTGGAGAAGTTGACGGGAATGGTACACCGGCAGAACACGCTTACGAATTTCAATTGACACCACACAGCGGCGAAAACACCGTGCGCGTTAAACAGGTCGACTACACCAACCGTCCTCGTTATTCTCAACCCAAAACGTTCTCTGATCCTTCCGTTAAGGAAGTTGATTTCGTTCCTAAAAAAGTAAAGAATTCCCCCATTAAATTTGTTGAAGCCGGAACTGAAAAAGGAGTTAAAACACGCTACGAGATTTACGACTCTTACGGTAACATTGTAAAGAAAGGTTACGGAGATGAAGTAGATGTTTCCGGTCTTAAATCCGGAGCTTACTATATCAACTACGATAATAAAGACGCTCAGTTCATCAAGAATTAATCGTCCACTTAAAGATACCAGAACCCCGGACCACAAATCCGGGGTTTTTTTATATTTGCACTCCTTTAATACCGGGCCTATAGCTCAGCCGGTTAGAGCATCTGACTCATAATCAGAGGGTCCCTGGTTCGAGCCCAGGTGGGCCCACCCGTGTAAGAAAGAACCCTGTTCGTATTGCGAATAGGGTTTTTTGCTTTTGATTCCGTTCTGTTTCTTTGCGCTTATGATTGACGCAATAATTTTAGATCTGGGTGGTGTTCTGCTCAACATCGATTACCAAAAACCAATAGATGCATTCAAGGCATTGGGAGTTGAAGTGCTGTATTCACAAAAAGATCAAGGTAAATTATTCGACGATCTGGAAACCGGTAAAATCTCTTCTGCAGACTTTCGCAATGAAGTAAGAAAATTAAGCAGCGATGCACTCAGTGATCAGCAAATCGACAAAGCATGGAATAGTATTCTGCTCGACCTGCCCGAAAACAGGGTTGAACTTTTGTATAAGCTAAAACAAAAATTTCCCCTGTACTTGCTTAGCAATACCAACGAAATTCATGCTCAATCGTTCGAAGAGGAAATAATCCGTGAATACGGACACAATGTTTTTGAGGAAGTATTCTCCGGTATATACTATTCCCACCGAATTCAAAAAAGAAAACCGAATGCAGAAGCCTTTCTCCATGTGCTTAAAGAAAACGGTCTCCATGAAGCAACAACATTGTTCATCGACGACTCACCGCAACACATTGTCGGTGCAAAAAACCTGGGTATACAGGCTTATCAATTGAATGGCGAATTGGAGTTCTTGCTAAAAGAAATCGGCGTAATATAATCAAAGCTTTTCCTGACAAAGCTCAACCAAAACACCATTGGTGGACTTTGGATGCAAAAACGCTATGATCTTATTATCTGCGCCGTCTTTTCCGGTTTTGTGTATCAATTCAAACCCCTCAGCGCTAAGCCTTGAAATTTCCTTTTCAATGTCAGTCACATCAAAAGCAATATGATGTACTCCTTCTCCCTTCTTTTCAATAAATTTAGCAATAGCGCTGTCGGGTTTTGTCGCCTCAAGGAGTTCAATCTTTGTTTCGCCCACCTGGTAAAAAGCTGTTTTTACCCCTTCGCTTTCAACCTGTTCTTCCTTGTAAGCAGGCGCTCCCAGCAAAAGCTCGAAAACCCGTGCTGACTCCTGAATGCTTTTTACAGCTATTCCAATATGCTCAACTTTGTTCATCTTCCAAAAATACAGCTCTTTTAATTGAACGGTATTGCTTAACCGGACAAAATCTGTCTGAATTAGACAAAATCTGTCAGTAGTTATTCGGTTTATTCTGCGTGATTTGTACTACTAAAAACCAAACCATGCATACAGGCCTTCGGATCAAAGCAGCCAGGATTGCATCAGGACTCCGGCAAAAAGATTTGGCCCTCAGGGTTGACCGTTCAGTGCATCTCATTGCCTATATCGAACGAACCGGGAAAATAAGTGCCACAATGAAAAAGAGAATATACCTCTCTTTAAACATGAACGAGGAAGAATATTCTGAAAGTGTACTCCCGCTAAAGAACAAAGTATTGGTTCTCGAAGAAAACCTCCTTCTCGCCAAGCAATCGCTTCTATTGATGAGTTTGCAAATGAAAGCACTCGAAGAAAGAATAAAAGACCATCACTAAGACAGATACGAAAAACCGGTTTCATCCGTTTTACAGCTGTGAAATCAATTATTCTGTATCTGCTGTTCAGTATTCAACCCGACACCTCGGCAGCCGTTCGATCAGTGGTAAGTGTTCCCGAAATTCTCTTGCATCGGGCAGAAGCATTGTGGGTGGAAGACCGCTCCTCAATTAAAAAAGCACTGGCAAGCAAAATAACTTCACACGTTCCTCTGATTGTACACGTATTTGTGCCCCTGTGCGACAACCTCAATCAGGGCATCGTTCCTGTGAATTCCAAGCTTGGTGACGGAATGAATCTTAACACCAATCTCTATTGGGGAGCGGGGTACGGTGTTCGTTCTTACTTCAAGTTAAAAACAGACTGGAAACTCTCCCTCCAGCAGGCGAATCCGGACAGCAATATTCTGGAAAGAGTTGTTTTCCGAAAAACCATGAGCAATGGAACAGCAATTATTATGATTGCAGACGCCTATCGGGGAGATCGCATGAAACAATGCTTAAGAAGCTATATGCATAGTTTGGCAGGCATACTTAATGACAGCATTAGCCTTTCAGATAAACAATATCCCTTTCACAGTGGCGCTGATTTGTTAATCTTTAACGGGCATAACGGACTAATGGATGATACACTTGCGCCGGTTCTCAACGCAGATAAACGACCAAAAGACGCCATGATTATCGCCTGCTATTCCACCTCCTATTTCAGGCCCTATCTGCAGCGTTCAGGAGGGTATCCGCTTGTAACCACTACCGGTCTTTTGGCTCCCGAAGCTTATGTTATTCATGCTGCAATTGAAAATTGGGCACTTCAGAAATCAGAGAAAGAGATTCGCATTGCTGCAGGAGATGCTTATTACGCCAAACATCCGTCCTCAACACAAGGAGGCTGCAGAGGATTGTTCCGTACAGGTTGGGCGGATTAATTCATACATCTCCTTTTGTATTATCTTTGGTCGGAAACGCAAGATGTCGACAGGAAAAAAAATAATTGTAACAGGCGGTGCCGGTTTTATTGGTTCGCATACAGTAGTTGAATTATGCAAAGCCGGTTTTCATCCTGTTATCGTAGATGATTTTTCCAATTCGGAACCCTTCATCGTTGAGCGGTTAAATGAATTATGCGGCACCACATTACCATTTTATGAGTGTGATTGCACGGATAAAAATGCATTTCGAAAAATTTTCGAAAAGGAACGACCTTCGGGGATCATCCATTTTGCTGCCTGCAAAGCAGTTGGAGAATCTGTAGCACAACCCTTAAAATACTACCACAACAATATTGGCTCACTTGTGGTAGTGCTCGAATTAATGAAAGATTTTGGGGTGAACGATCTTGTGTTTTCTTCCTCCTGCACGGTTTATGGCCAGCCTGAACAGGTGCCCGTTTCAGAATCCTCCCCCTCAAAACAGGCAATGTCGCCCTACGGATACACCAAAGTTGTTTGTGAGCAGATCATCGAAGACGTGATTGCTTCAGGACAGGCTTTGCGTTGCGTTTTATTGCGCTATTTCAATCCGATCGGCGCTCACCCCTCAGGAAGGATTGGAGAGCTTCCCAGAGGTGTTCCAAACAATCTGATTCCCTACATTACCCAAACAGCGGCAGGACAACGATCTTCTCTTACTATTCACGGAAATGATTATTCCACCGTTGATGGCACCTGCATTCGCGATTACATCCATGTTGTTGACCTTGCAGATGCCCACGTAAAGGCACTGGAATGGATCCATTCTGAAACAGATGAACCCTTACGTGAGGTCTTCAATGTTGGAACCGGCAAGGGAGAAACTGTGCTTGAAGTCGTAAACACTTTTAAGAAGATTAGTGGAATTGATGTTCCCTATACGGTTGGTCCACGAAGATCCGGAGATGTTGAGCAGATCTGGGCCTCAACAGAGAAAGTTGAACAACTACTGGGCTGGAAAGCCAGACTCAGTTTAGCAGATGCTTTGCGCGATGCGTGGAATTGGCAAAAACAACTCAAAGCATGAGGGGAATATTAGTTTTTGTTTTTCTTTTGAATACGCCCATTGCGTTTTGTCAGATCAGTGCAGAAGAAGCCTATAAAGGAATCATTCCCGGAGAGTACAATTCACCGGAACGCATGCATCGCTGGATGATGGATGTTTATCAGGATCGTTGGGAGCCACTCCCAAATGGAATTCAGTCGAAATGGTATTCATTCGGGATAGCCGCATCACGCATGATTGATATTCCACTAAATAAAAGAAGCACCATTGCCTTTGCCTTTGGTCCGGGAATCGGTTCGCATAATGTTCATCATAATGGTGCTTTCACCAACACGATTGATACTTCCGGAATTCGTCGCTATAGGATTGAGCCACTTCCTACAGGGTATTCCTACAAGCGAAACAAAATCCGATTAACCCTGATTGAACTTCCCTTTCAGTTGCGCATCAGAAGCAAGCGTGACGGATTCTTTTTTTATCCTGGATTTAAAGCGGGATGGCTGGTTGGTAATCATTCCTTAATTGTAGATGACCAGGGAAAATACAAACGCTACAATTATAAAGGGTTCGAAAAACTTCAGTATGGTCCTACCCTTCATATGGGATACAACCGACTGGCTTTATATGCATACTATTCACTTACACCGGTGATGAAAGAAGGAGAAGATTTCAGAACCTTTTCCATTGGTTTATCGCTTAACTTTTTTTAGTCGGTCTCTCCCGGAAACAACGTAACCCATGCATCTCTTGATGCTGTTTGTTCTGCTTCTTTTTTTGTGCGTGCGCTTGCTTTTGAAAACGGCTCCTGATCAATCCGCAGTTCGATTTCATAACGCATTTCCGCACCGAGATTTTCTTCCAACAACAAAACAAAATCTATTCTTCGCCGCTCGCGTTGGGACCAAATTATGATGCGGCTCTTATAATCGGTTTCAACCTGAACGATAGCATTCAGATCGATGTATTTCTCAAGAATCTGATGCAGCACTACTTTTCGTGTGACCTCAAAACCCTGGTCGAGATAAATGGCACCAATCAAGGCTTCAAATGCATTTCCCAATAGCGATTTTGGGTTGTTGATTCCAAACCGTGTATGACGGATATGACTGTCTAAATTCAGTTTTTCGCCAAGCATGTTTAGTGTTTCCCGTTTAACAATTCGCGATTTAATTTTTGTCAGGAAACCTTCTGTTTCGGAAGGGAAATGGCGGTACAAATATTCAGCTACAATGGCATCGAGAACAGCATCACCAAGAAACTCCAATCGTTCATTGCTTCGCTCGTGTGCTTTGGGTTCATCCCGCAAATGTGATTTATGCAGAAATGCCTGCAGATAGAGATCTGCCTTGTGTATACGAATGCCAAATTTATTCCTGACGAAAGCGCTTATTGCTTTTTCATCCGGATCTTTATAGCGAAAGAAGGAAAACAATGGATTTACCCTTGGAACTTCTTAAGGATGATGGAGGCATTGTGTCCGCCAAATCCGAAGGTATTGCTCAATGCGTAATTTACAACGCGCTCCTGAGGCTTATGGAAGGTGAGATTCAGACGTGGATCCAAGTCCGGGTCGTCTGTAAAATGGTTGATGGTTGGTGGAATGATATTCTTGCTTACCGCCAGCACACAGGCCAAAGCTTCAATGGCTCCGGCAGCACCAAGTAAGTGTCCGGTCATTGATTTTGTTGAGCTGATGTTGAGCTTGTACGAATGATCTCCGAAAACACCAAGAATTGCTTTTGTTTCGGCAACATCTCCCAAAGGAGTTGAGGTTCCGTGAACGTTGATGTAATCGATATCTTCTACGCGAATACCGGCATCGCTAAGTGCGTATTTCATCACATTGCGCGCACCGAGACCTTCAGGGTGTGGAGCGGTAAGGTGATGGGCATCTGCCGACATTCCTCCACCAACTACTTCAGCATAAATTTTTGCGCCGCGTTTTTTGGCATGCTCATACTCTTCCAAAATCAAACATCCGGCTCCTTCTCCCAATACAAAGCCATCTCGATCCTTATCAAAAGGACGTGAAGCTGTTTCGGGTGAATCATTGCGGGTTGATAAGGCGTGAAGAGCATTGAATCCACCTACTCCGGTTTCATGCACAGTTGCTTCAGAGCCTCCGGTAATAATGATATCAGCCTTACCCATACGGATATAGGTGAAGGCATCATTGATTGCATTCGTAGAGGAAGCACAGGCAGAAACAGTGGTGAAATTTGGTCCCCTGAAACCATAGGTGATTGAAATATGCCCTGAAGCAATATCGGCAATCATCTTAGGAATGAAAAAGGGATTGAAACGCGGAGTTCCGTCACCGGCAAAAAAGCCCTGACATTCGTCCTGAAAAGTTTTCAAGCCACCGATACCAGATCCCCAGATCACTCCCGCACGGTCGAGATCGATGGATTGGGTATCGATGGATGAATCCTTCATCGCTTCGGCCACTGCGACCAAAGCAAATTGCGTAAACTGATCGATCTTACGCGCTTCTTTTCTTTCAAAGTGATCCTCGGGATTGAAATTCTTGACCTCGCAGGCAAAGCGTGTCTTGAATTTGCTCGCATCAAAACGGGTAATAAGCGCAGCACCGCTGACACCCTTTACCAGGCCGTCGAAATATTCGGGCGCAGTACTACCTATTGGTGTAAGCGCACCTATCCCTGTTACGACAACTCGTTTCAATTGCATAGGACCTGTTTTTGAAGGAAGATTACTTCGCGTTGTTCTGAATGTAGGTAATAGCATCACCTACAGTAGCGATCTTCTCAGCCTGATCGTCGGGAATCGCAATGTTGAATTCCTTTTCAAATTCCATGATGAGCTCAACTGTGTCCAGTGAGTCAGCACCGAGGTCATTTGTGAAGCTTGCAGATTCAGCAACTTCAGCTTCGTCAACCCCCAGTTTATCAACGATGATCGCGATTACTCTTGACTTGATGTCAGACATGTTTTTCTCCTTTCTTATTTGGTATTACTGGGTGCAAAGAAAAAACCTTTACTAAACATATCAAAATCTTTTTTCAGACAAATGAAGCATTTAATAATGAGCGGTTTACAACGATAAAACGCTAATAACTCCTTATTCTGCCCTTGAAGCGGTGCGAACTTCTTCGGTCAAGCCTGCTCTTGCCTGCTCCATATTTGTGATGGGAATATATCGTCCGCCACCTTCCAAAGCAATGGTTTGCATCGACTTTGCATCGCGGTCGGTATTCTTGATTGCCACAATAGATGTCGATATTCCCCTTTTCCGGTATTTCTTTACTGTTGGCATTACATCGCTAGTATAAAGGTTAAACGCGCCATCCGTTGCCATAATGACCATGTTGTTTCCTCCCTGAATAAAGTTCTTTTGAGCAACTTCATATGCTTTTTTCATGGCTTCCGACCCGGCAGTGTAACCGGTGCCTTCCATGTTTTGGATTTTGTCAATGATAAGGTTCTTTTCATTCCCCGGAACATTCTCCATAACCACCCGGGCTGTTGAGGAATAAACGATAAGCGTAACCCGGTCTTCAGGGCGCAACGTGTTGCATAATTCTATCATTGATGCTTTTAGTAGATCCATTTTCCCGTCTGCCATCATGGATCCGCTCACGTCCACCAAAAAAACCAAATGGTTTACTTTAAACGTCTCTTTAACCGGAACTGGAGTCAAAATAATTCTGCCGGTGTCGGGTGGACTTAACAATTGATCTTCAGTAGTTAGTAACGGTTCAAACTTTGGCTTTCCCGGATCCAAAATGGGGTCGGGTCTGTCTTTATAGAACAGTGAATCGTTTGGCCATTCGTCAACCTTAGTTTGAAAATAAGGCTCCAACTCAATATGTACTTTGTTGTTCCGGATATTTATATATGCATCAAATTCTGCGCTTTTGTATCCTTCGGCGCTTCCTACAAAATAGTAATACCCTATCTCCACCTTTTTTTGCGCTGTGCCTTTTTTATCTGTTTTTAAAAGATACCGGGGCAATCCTTTATAGATAATTTTTACACCTGCTCCGGCTATTGGTTCTCCGGTGGTTTTATCGGTAACCAACACCTGCAGTTCAAAATCGGGAATTCTGCTTGCGTCAGGAGCTCGGTTAAAATCTGGACAGGCAAGATCGCTCATTTGTGGTAATTGGCGAACTTCCCCAGAAATACTGATGGTAAGCGGATCATTTAGATTGCTTACATAAATACCAATGTCCTTGCTAAACCTGCCTGTTTCTTTGGGATTGTATTGCACCCGAATGGTAATTGAACTGTCAGGTAAAAGCGTTTTTCCCGACAACAAGGTACTCACATCACGATCGGCGTCCACACGCAGAATAAATATTTTTTTTCCGGTGGTATTCTTTAAAACAAAATCCGTGTAGCGATCCGATTTCTCCGTTATCAACCCAAAATGATGGTGCGCCCTGTTCAGTGATTGGCTAAAAAGCTTTCCGCTAAAAAACAACACCCATAAAAAAAGCAACAGAAAACGATTCATGATAGGCTCATACGCAGAAATCGGGCCAGGGTTCTTATTCAGAAAAAGCTTTTAACGCATCTGCCAGTTTGCGGTCATTACTCAAGCGGGGCACTTTGTTTTGTCCGCCGAGTTTTCCCTGCGATTTCATGTACTCATTAAACCCATTGCGCTTAATAACACACATGCGAAGGTTTTGAAGAACATGCCCCTTGATGAGATCGTTATAGTAAATGTTTTTAGCACACATCGCCTGCTCTATCGCACTGCGGAATTTTTCGGTGTCTGCAGGTTTTTGAGCAAACTCAATGAACCATTCATGATAAGGCAATTCCCCTTCCGGTGGGTTCACCTGCGGGGCTAGATGGAATTCCACCACTTCTCCTCCAGCTACGGTAATGGCCTCGTGTATGGCATGCTCTACTTCTTCTCCAATCACATGTTCACCAAATGCTGAGGTATAATGCTTGATCCTGCCACTAACAATAAGACGGTATGGATCTTTGGAAACAAATTTTACTGTATCCCCAATATTGTATCCCCACATACCGGCATTAGTGTTTAAAATGATTACATAGTTTTTTCCGATTTCGACATCTTCGAGGGTAATCCGCTTAGGATTTTCATTAAAAAAGTCCTCTGCGGCAATGAACTCATAAAATATTCCCGACCAGGTGTTGATGAGTAGACCGGGTTCTTTCTGGCTATCCTGAAACGCAATAAAGCCTTCTGAGGCCGGATATACCTCAACGCTGTCAATCCGTTTTCCAATCAATTTTTCGAAGCGCGCTCTATAAGGTTCGTAATTCACGCCGCCGTAAACAAAAAGCGAAAAATCGGGGAACAATTCAGCAATGGTTTTTTTGCCTGATTTTTCCAAAAGAATTTCAAAATACATCTGCACCCAACTCGGAATTCCACTGATAAGGCGCATGTCGGCTTTCATGGTTTCTTCGGCCACTGCGTTTACTTTTGTTTCCCAGTCATCAATGCAGTTGGTGGTATAAGACGGCATTCTGTTTTTCTGAAGATAATTGGGAACGTGATGAGCAACTATTCCGGATAATCGACCCAGGGGTATTCCGTTTTTCATTGCGAGTTCAGGACTCCCTTGCAAAAAGATCATTTTTCCGTCGACAAACTTTGCGTTTCCCGTTTCAGCTATGTAACTCAATAAGGCATATTTCGCTGAATCGATATGGTTGGGCATCGATGCTTTTGTAAGCGGAATATATTTGGTTCCGCTTGTTGTTCCGCTTGTCTTACACAAATACAAAGGTTTGCCCGGCCATAAAATATCTGGCTGACCTTCCAACACCAATTCCATGTACCCCTTCAGTAACTCGTAATCACGTACGGGCACATTTTTCACCCAGTCCGAATGGCTCTTTATTTCAGAAAAATGGTGATCATTACCAAACTTCGTTGATTCGGCTGTTTGCACCAACATGTGAAATTGCTCCTTTTGAGATTTGACCGCCTCTGCTGAAAGTCGGTCAAGTTTTTTCCGGATGTATTTTGCATATGGTTTACTCAGAGCGGCCTTTATTCCCATAATCGTTAAAAAATTAGCAGTGTTTGCGGATCTACCGGCTTGCCTTTATGCCAAAGTTCGAAATGCAAATGCGGACCATCACTTAATTCTCCGGATGTACCAACAATCGCAATCACATCGCCCGCTTTAACCCTGTCGCCAACCTTCTTTAGTAATACCGCATTGTGTTTGTACACACTTACCAGGTGGTTACCGTGGTGCACATGAATCTCATGACCCCCATCGGATGTCCAATCGGAAAAAATAACGGTGCCATCCAGCGTAGATTTGATTCCGTCTTTTGATGAAGAGGAAATATCAATCCCATAATGCTTTTCGCGAACGTTAAAAGACTGGGTGACGGTTCCCTGCAATGGAGTAAAGAAAAACACACCATACAACTGATCTCCGCCGTTGTAGAGGTTCTCCTTCCCCGATCGTAATTCATACTTTTCGTTCTCTTCCACCCTTGCGCGTAAAGCCGAATCTTCCTGACTTCGGGTAAATTGCACATCTGCTTTATTGATCTGCTCAGGGTTACGACTTAAGGTGTCTTCCGGGCGTTCTCCATTCAATATAGCCTGAATATTAGCCACATAGTCGTCGTATTGCTTTAGTCTCGACTCAAGCGTATCTGCTTTAATCCGGGCGTCAATCAACGCTCTTCGTTCAGAGCCGTCGGGATAACCGGGGATGTACTCTTTTAAGGGGGTATAGGCAATAAGGAGTGTAGTGCCAATAATCAGAAACAACACCAGCGATCCCAGCCAGATAAAAAGATTCATGGGTGATAGTCGCAGCGAAAGCCGCTCAGCAAAGGTGGTCTCATCAATAATGACAAGCCTGTGCTTGAGTCGAAGTCGGCGGATAACCCGCTTTCTGCGTTCTTTGCGTTGCTGTTTGGGATCGAGGTCCTCCATGGCTTACAAATATCGGAATTCCCTCTTGGCAGGGTGATTTCCCGAAAAATAAAATAATTTTGTCCGATTCGAGTTATATCTCGCACATTAGTCGCTCTTGAAAAGAAATCTGTTTCTAATAAATGCATTTTTGCCTCTCGCTCTTTTTAGCGTGATGGTATGGTTTTCAGCATGCTCAACCGAAAAAAATGCAGCGGTCAACAAGGGATACCACAACATGACCGCCCATTACAACGGGTATTTCAATGCAAGGGAAATTATCAAAGAATCGTTAAAGGTCTTTCGTGAGGGTTATAAGGAGGATTATTCTGCCATCCTGCCCATCTATCTCTATGCCGACGAAAAGGCTGCGTCTACTCTTTACACCGACATGGATCGGGCAATTACCAAAACGTCTACGGTAATTACGAAGCACTCCATGCCCAACCCTGAAAAGAACAAAAACAAAAAAGAGGAATGGTGTAAATGGATAGACGACAACTGGCTGGTAATGGGTCAGGCTCATTTTTACAAAAGGGAGTTCGATGCTGCGCTTGAAAAGTTCAGTTATATCTATAAAACCTACAAGGATGCCGACATTCAGTATGAGGCTCAAATCTGGATGGTTCGAACCTATATGGAAATGGGCAACATGACGGAGGCTTCAAGAATTTTGGAACGCTTGCAGCGCGATGCCAATGATGCGGAAGAAAAAGTCAAAGAAAGTAAAAAGGACAAGGGCGAGAAAAAAACACGTAAAAAACCAACTTCAAAGGGGAAAAAGAAAAGCAACGAAAAAGAGCCGGCATCATTTCCTCCACGTTTAAAACGTGATTTGATTATTACCCAAGCCGATTATTACATCCGGAAAAAAGACTACGAAAAAGCAGCTGAAAAACTCGTAAAGGGGATTGAGATGACCAAAAAGAAACGCGAAAAAGCGCGCCTCACCTTTATACTTGCCCAATTGTATCAAGCCCAGGGAAAAAACTCTCTTGCCTCAGAAACATATGCTAAAATTCCAAAAATGAACCCAACGTTCGAAATGGAGTTTTATGCTCGTATCAACCGCGCTTTGCTCTATGAGGGTGGCGATAGTCGCGGAATTCGTGCTGAGCTGATGAAGTTGTTACGTGATGAAAAGAACAAGGAATATTTTGATCAAATTTATTATGCACTTGCAGAGCTGGAATTAAAAGATGACAAACGCGATCAGGGAGTAGGTTATCTGAAAAAATCGATTGCCGTTAGCGTAAGCAACGAACGACAAAAAGGGCGCTCCTACCTGCGTCTTGGCGACCTCCATTTCAACGACCGCGATTATGTTCCTGCAAAAAACTTCTTCGATAGCAGTTTAGCATTCTTGCCCAAAACCTTTCCGGATTATGAAAAAATAAAAAAGAAAAGCGAAAGCTTATCTGAACTTGTTACCCACCTCAACACCATAACGCTACAGGATAGTCTCCTGAATCTTGCCTCTCTTTCTCCCAAAAAAAGACAAGAAGCAATTGATAAGATCGTAGAAAAAGAGAAGGAAGAAGAAGAGGCCAAGCGCCGTGCAGAAGAAGCAAAAATTCAGCAGGGAACAACGGGGCCTACGGTAGCAGCAGAAAGCGGGGGCTGGTACATTTACAACCAACAGGCAAAAACACAGGGGTTCAATGAATTTAAAAAATTGTGGGGCGCCCGTAAACTGGAAGACGATTGGAGACGATCCAATAAAACATCCGTCAGTGAAGAAGAGATTAGTAATACCGGGGATAGCGCATTATCTGCAACGGATGCCAAGTATGAAAAAAGAAGAGAACAACTCCTGAGCAGTATCCCGAATGGCCCTGAACAAATCTCTGAATCGAAGAAAAAACTACAAGAGGCCTATTACAAATCGGGGGTAATATTCAAAGATCGCTTTCAACAAAAAGATTTGGCCATTAAACAGTTTAAATCGCTGATCGATAGATTTGACTATGGAGAATATGTTTTACCTGCAAACTATCAGCTCTATCTGATTTATAATCCCAGTCCGCAAAGCGAGGCCTATAAAAACACTATTCTCAACGATTATGCCGATTCGGAATATGCCCGTTTGATCCGAAATCCCAATGCGATGAAGGAAGAGGAAGAGCTAGAGAAAAAGCAGGAAGTGGTGTACCTCCAGGCCTACAAACTTTATCGCGAAAAAAGATATTCTGAATCGTTGGAGGCCTGTAACCAGATTATTCAGTCGGAACCGCAAAACAGTTATCTCTCCCGCTATTACTTCCTGCGCGCCATGAATTATGGTGAAATGAAACAAATGGATAAACTGGAGTCCTCGCTAAGTGAATGCGCTGAAAAATACGCTGCTGAAGACACCGGTAAAGAAGCCCAGTCTATACTCGACTATTTGCGCAACAAACGCTCTAAGGAAAACCCGATTCAGGGCTTTGTTTATGAGGCCGAGGCAGAACATTATTTTATGATGATTTTCACCTCCGATCTGGGTTCGATTAACGATGGAAAGGCTGCGTTTTCCGACTTTAATTCGCAATATTTTTCCAATGCTGATTTAAAAGTGAGCAACGGATTCTTAAACATGGAAACACAAACCCTCGTTGTTAAGCAGTTTCCTAACCGAAAAAAGGCAATGGAGTATTACCAGGCATATAAGAACGAAAACGATCGTCTGAAAAAATACAAAGGCGCTACCTGTTTTATGATTACAGGTAAAAACAACGCAGCATTTATGCTCGAACGTGATGTGGAAAAATACATGAGCTTTTTTACAGAGAATTACCTTAAGTAATTAACGTCTTCCGATTTTTACCTTCCCCACGCCCATTGTAACGAACGAATTGTAATCCACAAACATTCGTCCCCCCGAAATCCGAAAGCGCAAAGGCAAATACACTTCTCCTGAAAAAGCAGTATTCCAACCCGGCGCATTGGCGAGAATCTTCATAACATCCTCAATAAATGGTTTGGCCAGACCATCAACAGAATACCAGTAATACCTTTCCACCGGCTCAATGTAAGTGAGTTTTCCGGGGCTGTCGAAATTCATTTTAAACAAAACCATCTGTTGTCCATTTAAAAATCTCCTCTGCTGCGGGGGAACAATTGTAGTCTGCTCCAAATAATAATACAGACTCCAGGCTCCTCCATCGTATACCAATGTGTTTGCGAAAGTCTCCTCAGGGAACATAAATCCATCCTGAATAACCAACCACTTCCAATCATCATTCAGTTTTGCAGACACCGAAAATGGTAATGAAATGAATAGCACGATTATCAACTTACGCATAAAGAGGAGCATACAACAGCAATTTACACAATTAATACGCTGTTTCAGATTTCAGCTTGTTTAAGGTCTTAAAAATTCTATTTTTGTATGCCATCGTTTTCACTATGTTTAAATCTTCAAATACACCCGATATGAGCAAGACCGCAGAGATTAATTCACCTGATCGTTTAAACAGAATTGTTGAAGGAACTGAAATCATTGGTGACATCAGAACGGATGGCAACATTCGTATCGACGGTAAGGTGAAGGGCACCATTCATACCAAAGGACGGCTCGTAATTGGCGCTACCGGTGTAATTGAGGGTGAAATTGTATGTGAAAACGCCGATATTGAAGGTCTCTTCAATGGAAAAATAATGGTGAACCAGCTGTTGTCCCTTAAGGCCACTGCACGACTAACCGGCGATATTCAAACCTCAAAACTTGCCATTGAACCCGGCGCTAACTTTACCGGTGCCTGCAGTATGGGGGGAATGGTAAAGGACATGAAACAACCTGAAAGCAGCGATCGTCGCAATGCCCTTGCCTCCGAAAAAACGGCCTGACGCCGCCTATTCCAATTATTTAACCACCTCCTTTAAAATGGCAATTGCCATCGGACTCGGGGTTTATGGTGGTTTAAAACTCGATGGTCTCATCGATTGGAAATTTCCTCTTTGTACAATTCTTCTTTCTCTGCTCGGTGTTGCGCTCGGGATTTATATCCTGGTTCGGGATACCGGCAATAAATAATCTGCATGAAAAATTTCCTTCTGGTTGCTGTCGCCTTCTCAATTGTTGCAGAACTATCGGTTTACCTGATCTTTAATTATGTGTTTCCGGAATTTGACCGTCCGATTAACTATTGGATTACCCCCTTTCTGCTGCTCGTTTTCGGACTGGCGCACTGGCAGCTTATCTCATCATTACGGAAAAACGCGAAACGTTTCGTAACCCTGTTTATGGGGGTAACCGGCGGAAAAATGCTGCTTTCGCTTTTTATTGTTCTGATTCTGGCTGTTTTACTGAAAGAAGCTGTAAAACCGGTTGCAGTTACATTCATCGCCATTTATCTGCCCTTCATGGTCATTGAAGTCATATTCATCCTCAAGGAATTACGCGAGGTTCAGAAAGCTTCCTGATAGTTATCAACCCCTTTCTATTTTTCCCCTGCCTTTTTTCGTTTCGAATTGGTATTTGTCTACTTTTGCGCTCGATTTTGAAAAGGCAATGATACGTTCAATCCAAGGTTCTCTCAGGTTTTTTCTGGTGATTTTCACCCTGCTTAATGCAAGCTCAAAGGGGTTTGCCAGCGGTAATAATGGCGAATTTAACGCCGGTGAATTCATTATTCATCACGTTTCTGACGCGCATGAAATCCACTTTTTTGGCCATGTTGCCATGCCCTTACCGATTATCATTTATGATGACGGAGTAAAGGTGTTTTCATCCAGCAATTTCTACCACAGCGAACCTAAAAAGACCTTTAATCCTGTAAAACTGAAAGAGGAAGAGTATTTCCAGTACGAAAACTACGTGCTTCTTCATGAGAAGATCTATAAGTTAAGCGAGCAGGAGCTTATTCTTGATGGTCATGGCCATCCTCAAAATGCTTCTGCGGTTTTTGACATGTCCATCACCAAAAGTGTGTTTGGGATGTTCCTGATTATGATTTTCCTGATTCTGCTGTTCCGTAGCGCAGCCAAAAAATATGCAGCTAATGAGGGTAAAGCACCATCAGGAATGCAAAACGCGCTCGAGCCTTTTATCCTGTTTGTACGTGATGAGATTGCCAAACCGAGTATTGGTCACCATTACGAGCGGTTTGTACCGTTTCTGCTGACCGTTTTCTTCTTCATCTGGGCTTCCAATATGCTCGGCCTTATTCCTTTTCTTGGTGGGTTCAACATCATGGGGACACTCAGCGTAACGATGGTTTTTGCTGCGGGTGTATTTATCCTAACCAGTATCAACGGAAACGCTCACTACTGGGGTCACCTTTTGAATCCTCCTGGTGTTCCAATGGGTATTAAATTCATTCTTGTTCCCATCGAAGTAGTGGGAATATTTCTGAAGCCCCTGGTGCTTATGATTCGTCTTACCGCCAACATTACGGCCGGTCACATCATCATCCTGTCTTTTGTGAGTTTGATCTTTATTCTGGGCAACAACTACGGTGCCGGAGTAGGATACGGTGTGGGAATCGGATCAACCGCGTTTATGGTTTTCATGAACGTTTTGGAACTTTTAGTAGCATTTCTTCAAGCCTTCGTATTCACCATGCTTACTGCGCTCATGCTCGGTTCGGCTGTTGAGGAGGCGCATCATTAATTCGTAATAATTAACCCTTAATACCTAATCAAATGAGCTTATTAGCTGTTCTTCTCGCTAGCCCAACTGCAGGTGTTGCTGCTATTGGTGCCGGTATTGCTGCCATTGGTGCAGGACTTGGTATCGGTAAAATCGGTGCTTCTGCTCTCGAGTCTATTGCTCGTCAGCCTGAGGCTACCGGAGATATCCGTGCCAACATGATCGTTGCTGCTGCACTTGTTGAAGGTGTGGCACTGTTCGCAGTGATCGTGTGTCTGCTCGCAGTACTCTGATTCCGGAATGGAAGAAGGTCCCGACGGTTGGTCGGGAACCCTCTTTCCGGCGATTATTACAAGATTCAATTTAACCCCGAATAAGTAAACACTATGTTGACCGTAAGTTTCGGAACCATCATTTGGACCTCAATCGCTTTCATTCTGGTGCTTGTCATCATGAAGAAGCTGGCATGGAAACCCATTCTGGAAACGCTAGCCAAGCGTGAAAAAGACATTCAGGAAGCGATCGATTCTGCACGTCTTGCACGTGAAGAAATGGCCCGCCTCAAAGTAAGCAATGAGGAACTTCAGAAAAAAGCCCGTGAAGAGCGCGATCTCATTCTGAAAGAAGCCCGTGATACCCGCGAAGCTATTGTAGCTGAAGCCAAACAAAAAGCAACCCTCGAAGCAGATCGTATTCTTGCAGCTGCACGTGAGAACATCAAAAACGAAAAAATGGCGGCTATTTCCGACCTGAAAAATCAGGTTGCTACGCTTTCCATTGAAATCGCTGAAAAGATTCTGCGCAATCAACTGTCGGCCGACGATAAACAGAAGGCTTTGATCAACAACATGGTCGAAGAGATCAATCTGAACTGATATGAAAGGCCAACGCGTCGCATACCGATACGCTAAATCTCTCCTGAGTCTGGCAACTGAGCAAAACATGCTCGAACAGGCTTTTGCAGATATGCAGCTAATTGCCGATACCTGCAATACAAGTAAAGATTTCGTTGTTTTTCTTCGCAGTCCGGTAGTTAAAGCAGATAAGAAGATTTCTGTAATCAACACCGTTTTCACCGATAAGCTCAGTGTGATTTCTGCAGGATTTATCCGCATTATCACAACCCATCGTCGTGAAATTTATCTTGCCGAAATAGCAAACAGCTTTGTTGAACAATACCGCGAACTGAAAAAGATCGCAACTGCTGAAGTTACCACAGCAAGCCCCCTTGATGAAAAACTTCGTAACCGCATTCGTGAGATTGTACGTCAAACCGAAGGTCGCGAGGTATTTATGATTGAAAAAGTAGATCCGGGAATCATTGGCGGAATCATTGTTAAAGTGGGCGATCGTCGTTACGACGGTTCCATTATGCGCAAGCTCCGTCAGCTCCGTCAGGATTTTTCCAAAAATGCATACGTGTCACAACTCTAATAACTAACAGACCGAAAAATGGCTGAAGTAAAACCCGCAGAAGTTTCTGCTATCCTCCGCGAGCAGCTCGCAGGATTCAAATCCGCTGCCGAGCTTGAAGAAGTAGGTACCGTACTCCAGGTAGGTGATGGTATTGCCCGTATCTACGGACTTTCCAACGTACAATCCGGTGAGCTCATTGAGTTCGAAGCCGGTCTCCGTGGAATTGTACTTAACCTTGAAGAAGACAACGTTGGTGCTGTATTGCTTGGCGCCTCCACCGATATTAAAGAAGGCGATACCGTTCGTCGCACAGGCCTCATTGCATCACTAAAAGTTGGTGATGGAATGGTTGGACGTGTTGTGAACACACTTGGCGATCCTATCGACGGTAAGGGTCCAATCACAGGCGAAATGTTTGAAATGCCTATTGAGCGTAAAGCTCCGGGTGTTATCTACCGTCAGCCGGTAAGCGAACCTCTTCAGACAGGTATCAAAGCAATCGATGCGATGATTCCTATCGGACGTGGTCAGCGTGAGTTGATCATTGGTGACCGTCAGACAGGTAAAACAACTGTTGCGATCGACACCATCATCAACCAAAAAGAATTCTACGATAAAGGCGAGCCTGTATATTGTATCTACGTAGCAATTGGTCAAAAAGGATCAACCGTTGCCGGTATTGTTAAGAAGCTTGAAGAAGCTGGTGCAATGGCCTATACCGTTGTTGTTGTGGCAAACGCTTCAGACCCTGCTCCAATGCAGTTCTACGCTCCTTTAGCCGGTGCTGCTGTTGGTGAATTCTTCCGTGATACAGGTCGTCCTGCATTGATCGTTTATGATGATCTCTCCAAACAAGCTGTAGCTTACCGTGAGGTTTCTCTTCTGCTTCGTCGTCCTCCGGGCCGTGAGGCTTATCCAGGTGACGTATTCTACCTTCACAGCCGTCTTTTAGAGCGCGCAGCTAAGGTAATCGCCAATGACACCATCGCTGCACAAATGAACGATCTTCCCGAGTCACTCAAAGGTCGTGTTAAGGGTGGAGGATCGCTTACTGCACTTCCCATCATTGAAACACAGGCAGGTGACGTTTCGGCATATATCCCAACTAACGTAATTTCCATTACCGACGGACAGATCTTCCTCGAATCAAACCTTTTCAACTCCGGTGTGCGTCCTGCAATTAACGTAGGTATTTCCGTTAGCCGTGTTGGAGGATCTGCACAGATCAAATCGATGAAGAAGGTTGCCGGTACACTTAAGCTAGACCAGGCACAGTACCGCGAGCTTGAAGCATTTGCAAAGTTTGGTTCTGACCTTGATGCTGCTACAAAATCAGTACTTGAAAAAGGTAAACGCAATGTAGAAATCCTCAAGCAGCGCGAAGGTTCTCCAATGTCGGTAGAAAAGCAGGTTGCTGTAATTTACCTCGGAACCCGTGGATTGATGTCGAACGTTCCGGTTAACAAAATCAAGGCGTTTGAAGAAGAGTTTGTAGCTTTCCTTGATACAAAGCATCGCAATATCCTTGATGATCTTCGTGCAGGTAAGTTTACCGACGAGATCACAGCGATCCTTGAGTCAGTTTGTAAAGAATTATCAGCGAAATACGCATAAAACATCCTAAGCTAGGACCATGGCCAATCTTAAGGAAATACGCGGACGGATTACTTCGGTAAACTCTACCAAGCAGATCACCTCTGCAATGAAAATGGTATCGGCAGCGAAACTCAAGCGTGCACAGGATGCAATTATCCAGATGCGTCCGTATGCAGAAAAACTCAAAGAGATTCTCGGCAACTTATCCGCCAGTCTTGATGCCAATGAAGGCGTTTACTCAGCTCCACGAGAAGCAAAAAATGTTCTGATCATTGCCATTACCTCTAACCGCGGTTTGTGTGGTGCATTTAACAACAATGTTATTAAACGCACGCTTGCACTTATTCAGGAGCATAAAGGAAGCAATATATCTGTACTTTGCATTGGTAAAAAAGCCCAGGAGTTTTTTAAAAACACCGAATACAATATCAAGGCCTCCGATTTCCCAAAGCACTTGAACGAGGTATACGATAATTTGAAATTCAGTACTGTTGCTCCTATTGCAGAGAACATCATGCGTCACTATGTTGACCGCAGCGTTGACAAAGTGGTTTTGGTGTACAACAAATTCAAAAATGCCGCTATGCAGGAGTTAATGGCTGAGCAGTTTCTTCCCATTATTCCTACAGCATCTGTTGAGGTTTCTAATTCGAGTGTTGAATACATATTCGAACCCTCCAAAAAGGAGATTCTCGAAGATCTTATTCCAAAATCACTTAAAATTCAGTTCTACAAAGCAGTGATGGACTCATTTGCCTCAGAACACGGTGCCCGTATGACCGCCATGCATAAGGCCACAGACAACGCTACCGAATTGGTGAAAGAACTCAAATTAACCTACAACAAGGCGCGTCAGGCCGCCATTACCAACGAAATCCTTGAAATCGTTGCAGGCGCCGAAGCATTAAACTCTTAATTGTACCTACAACAATTTCATAAATAGCTTTCCTTTTGGAGAGCTATTTTTTTTTATATTGGTATATGAAAAACATATTAAGCGCACTATTTGTCCTGTTGCTTGTGGCAAAAAGCATTGCTCAACAACCTGAGTTTCTTCAAACCATTGAAGTTTGCAATTCAAGTGTTTTCGGGGGTCTTCGTCCGCGTATTACCCTGGTGCATGATTCAATCCCAGTAATCAGTTTTAACCGGGCGGGAGCAGATCCTGCCGTTTTTGTTTCCCGTTATTCAGGGGGTGCTTTTTCAGCTCCATTAAGAATTTCGTCTCCCGGAACGCTCCCACTCTCTTCGACCGTTAATTCTGCCGAAATTAAAAGCGCAGGCGACACCGTATTTCTGCTTTATGCGGAACATACTGCAGAAGCCTCCATCAGTATTCGTCGCTCACTTGATGGCGGACTCTCTTTTCCCGATAGTTTTTGTGTTGCCTCATATCCATCCAATCATGTAGAATTTCCTGAATTGACCTTGCTTTCGGGAGGAAATCCGGTTGTTGCCTATATCTTTTCGGATCTCAACATGATAAATACCGAAATAAGAGCCGCTTACTCAACCAACGGAGGAGCTGTTTTTACATCGTCTACAGGCATTACCGGACTTCTTCCGGGCCAACCCTGCGAATGCTGCCCAATCGCCGTGGAAAAGGCCGGAAACAGTGTATTTATCGGTTACAGGAACAATATCAGCAATGAGCGGGAGTTCTACCTGCTGCAATCGAATGACGGGGCACAAAGTTTTACGGGCTTTGTGGCAATAGATGACTACGAATGGATCATCAACACCTGTCCGACCAACGGCATTGATCTGTTGCCAATGGGCGATTCGTTACACACAGCATTTGCAAGCAAACCAGGGGGTACCGTACAGATTTTTCACAGAGGGGTCCATCACACCGGAACAAACATTGGAACTGTAGGTCTGAATGAAAACAGTCCACCCGCACAAAACATGAGTTATTCTGTTTTAGCTGGGGCAAACGACACCTTGTTCTTAGCCTGGCAGGATACCCGCAGCGGTAGCACAGATGTTTACTTCAGCTTCAGGACACCCGGGCAATCCGGATTTTCGCAGGCATTTGCAGCCAACGATCCTGTGGCAGGAGTTCAACGTACAATCGATATGGCTTATGCAAATGGATTATTGCATATCGTTTACACCGATCTTACAAACCAGAAAGTGATCTATAGAAAGGCCCGGCTGACCAATACAACTTCCGCTGAGGAAATCCCTGGCCCGAATTTTCAGCTGACCTACATCAACCAAGAACAATCCATTCGGATTTCGAACGACAAAGAACGCATTAAGAATGTTTTAATATACACCATTAGCGGATCGGTATCGCAGGAAATAAAGGGAAATAATCAACAGGAAATAAACATCTCAACTAAAGAATTAATACCTGGAATTTACCTGGCAAAATTGCTGACAGAATCAGGACGTGAGGTAGTACTAAAGTTTGTTCTTACGCAACCTTAATTACTCAACAATCAGTAAGCGTGTCCCTCTTCGAACGCCATCGTTTACATTGATCAAATACGTGCCTGAAGAAAGCATGCTTATATCAATTTGCATTTGGGTATTTACAGATGTTTCACGTTTCACAATTCGTCCACTTAGATCGCAAATCTCAATTGCGCTGCCTGCAGAAAAATCATCCAGTTCAATCCGAACAGTATTGGTAGCAGGATTAGGATAAACCGCAAATTCAAGCGCGGCAGCAGTTGACTCAACATTCATGTTTGTGGGACAAATCTTTTTAATGATTCCATTAGTGGTATAACCACCTTGAATCACATAAATACAACCTTCCGGTCCTTGAGCAATGTCAACAAGCTTGGTATATATTGTTGGGAAATTTTGACGCGTACCTGCTACATTAAGTGCTGTTCCGGTGAGTTCAATGTCTGTAATTCGACCATTATCGTAGTCGGTTACCAGCATGTGACCCTGAAACTCGGGCATAAGCGGATGGTCATAAACAATAATACCTGTAACAGCCGGAAGTGGGGCACCCCAGGTGTCTATTGGCAAAATAGAACCGGACATAGAACATGCAACAGATGTTGACCCTTGGTTATAAAACCCTTCGCAGGTCGGCCAACCGTAATTCCCACCACGAACAATCTGGTTCACTTCATCCCAGGTGTTCAATCCGTTTTCAGATCCATAAATTGAATCGTTTATTGTAGAAAAAGTAAAATCAAAGGTATTTCTCAATCCATATGCCCAAATACGATCATCGTTTCCTGTGGCTACATTTCCGTCATCGTAAAATGGATTATCCGTAGGAATACTTCCGTTTTTGTTGATGCGTAAAATCTTTCCGCAGGGATTGGTCAACAACTGAGAATTGGGTTGTGTTGCGCGGTCTCCAATAGAAATATACAAATGATCATTATCTCCGGGCTTAAAATGCAGGTTGCCTCCAGTATGATTACCGGCGGTGAAAGGATCTGTATATTCAAAAATTATTGTTGGATTGGAACCTGCATTATTCGTTTCCGTAAAACGCACCACACGAATTCTTGCCGGAGCAGGGGTTTTATGGTTGTAAAAAACGTATACGAAATGGTTATTGTCAAAATCCGGATCAAGTGCAACGCCTAGTACTCCACGCTCAAAATAAGTCTCAACAGAATCAGTAAAATCCCATAAAACCCCCAAAGAAGCGCCAGCCGCACTGAAAATTCTAACCTGGCCATCAACGTTTGAAGCAAATCCATCTCCCCCCTTTTGAGTGAGAAATATTCGTCCGTCCGGAGCAAATTGCATGGACACAGGGTATTTCAATCCGGTAACCAAATTGGTACTGGTATACTGGGCATTTGCCATTGTAAAAGCAAAACACAGCGAAAGAAGGGCAGCAAGTTTTTTCATGCCACCAAAATAGCTAAAAACATTGTCTAAACGTGGAACAACTTATTCTAAGGTCGGAATAACTCCTCCAAAACAGCCAGGGACTTTAACTCCCCAAAATCCGGAAAATGCAGTCGAAAATACTCAAGGACTGCATACAACAACACTTTTCTCTCAGCAGCAGAAAATGCATGCTGGTGCTCTACTGAAAAAAGGCCTAAGAATGATGATGCGGTATCCCCTTCCAAAAACCGAGGGTGTGAAGGTCGGGAGGCAATAAAATTACCGGATTCGAGGTCGAAAACAGGGCTTGAAGGGCTATATACGCCATCCGGTAAAAATCCGGCAAGAGAGGCTAAATGCGCCAGAAAATACAAGTGCGCATCGGCATCAAATTCTGCGATGTCATAATGAATCAACCACTCCTTTACAAAGGAAAACAAAGCGGGATCTTCGGTTCCTTCTTTTAAAATTTTTACGAGAATTTCATTGAGGAACAATACTACAGAACCCCGGTACATATCCCGGCCGATGTTCTGGTAGGCATGATCAAGACGAATCTCCTTGACGGTTCCCATATCCTTACCATGCTCTCTCCAGAAGACAATATCAAGAAGCGATAAGGGCTGAAGCAACCCCGCCCTTGCGTGTTTTTTTGACGGTCGGAAAAACAGCGAAACAGCACCTTGTACAGGCGTAAAAACCTTTACGATCTGGCTATTTTCACCATACCTGAAATGGTGCAATAAAAGGGCTTCGGACTTGAAAAGCATAGCGTCCAAAAATACTCCTGAATAAGCATCAGAAAAGAGCTTTCCCGAAAATAGGGGCTAATTATTTGATAAACAGAATCTTAGCGACAACCCTGCCCGGTCCGTTTGGATTTTTACACAAAACGGTATATACACCTGAGGCAACACGCTCCCCTTTTAGATTGTTTCCATCCCATACAGCCTGGCCACCTTCGCTTTTCGTGACAAAAACAATATTGCCAGCTATATCTGTGATCTTAACATCTGCATCACGGTCCATTCCTTTGATCACGATGGGACCTGTGTATTCCGGACGAACAGGATTGGGAAAAGCAAATGCTATGCTGTAAGGATTATCCTCAATGGTTGCTGAGCCACGGTAAGAGATCAGTCCCTGTGACGTTGCAAAAAAGACTTCTCCTGTTGAGTGATCAATCTCCACATCATTGATGATGTTCGACAACAAAGGGCTGTTTTCGGTTGTAAAATGATATATCTGTTCTGCACCATCTTCAGACAGCAAGTAAACACCGGAACCATCGGTACCCACCCATTTGCGATTGGCTCCATCTACAGCAATTGCAGTAACTACCTCTGTTTCGAGTAAATACTGATAATTTCCATCCTGCTGAATCAGGATTTGCTGGGCATCAAAATTTCCCCCTGAAGAAAATGCCTCCTGGTTATACATCACTGCAATTCCAGCTCCTGTACCTATCCAAATCTCATTATCCAGATCTTCGGCAACAGCAAACACATCTGCACTTGGAAGATTTCCATTGCCCGCACCTGTACCAAAAAAGTAATAGAAATCATCTGTTGGATCGTCCATGGTCGACTTATCATCCCAAGCAAAAAGACCTCCACTCAAATTACCTGCAGGAATGGCGACCCATTTAATCCCTGAACGCTTGCCAACTACCATGCGTCGATAAACCCGGTTATCGATGACAGAGCCCAGGTCATAAGACACAAATGTGCCATTCTTCTTCCGCACTGCAAGAGGTCTGTCGGCATAAGCAACGCCCATCCACAAGTTGCCATCTTTATCGTATTCAAGTGTTGTTATTCCACAATAACCCGGACGTCCAACCATAAATGGCAATGGTGTGTTCTTTTCATCGAAGGACGCCACAAGCACTTTATCCTTTACCTCAATCAATCCAAAAAACGAAAGAGATCCTGCAAACACATGAGTTGGGTCATTCGGATCCACAGCAACGGCCATTACATCAAAAAGAGAATCCTGTCCTAACAAATTCAGGGGATCACTCATATGAGCCCTTGTCTGCCAGTCATCATCAACCTTTCCAGAAATAAAATCGGAGTTATAGGAATTAAGCCAGGCCGCGCCATACACAAAACCCGGAGCCACCCAAACATTTCCATCTTCAATATCGATATCGAACGAAGAAGCAGACCGTGGTCCGGAAGGAACAATGCTATTATTTTCCCAAGGGTTAATAGCCCGAACCAACCCCAGGCGATTATCGGCAATCCAATAGAAACCATTCGAACGAACAGTATGCATTGGCGATGGGTTGCCGAAGGTATATCCGAAAATGTTATCGACCTGATTGAGGCTTGCATCAAACGATTCAACCGCATCATGCATAGAAGCAAGCAGGAGTCCGCCTGATGATTGCAGTGAACGAATTTCCCTTCCATTAAGCGGAACGAAGGGAGACCAGAAATTTCCGGTGTGACGGTATACCGTGTCGCGGGTAAAACCCTGTGAGCTGAACAAGGCATAGACCTCGCCGTTAAAAAGTACCACATCGCTAAAAACAGAATCGCGGGAAGCAGTGGGGAACTGCAAAACTTTGGACCAGGAGTTCGGGTCGCTCAAAAAGGGATTAGTGGCAAGTCCCCGATACAAACCTTTATCTGTGGCTGCATAAACAGTGTCGTTGTGCACCGTTACCGCATTCACCTTTCTGTTTCCGGAGCTCGATAAAAAGTACGTGTCCTTAACCTCCTGCCGTATGATGTCGATCAACACGACTCCGAATCCGGTCGATAAATATGCCTTTCCGTTTTCCGTGTGGATATGGTAAATCGACTTATCCCCAACAATATTTGCCCTTTTAATATCTGTTAGGTTGTACTTGCTTAAGGTAGGAACGTGGATTAAATCAAGGTTTCCGTTTGCATATCCCACAACCAAAGAAGCAGAAGCAGCATCATAAGCCATGCTGCGAATAGCAACATCAGAAAGCAGATTAGCCTTGCTAAAACGCTGGATGGAATTGTCATCTGCATCAAATGCAAACAAGGCAGAACCCGTTGTACAGAACACTTTGGTTCCGGCAGCAGCAACTCTTATTGAACGATCATAAGGCAAATGATCCCGCCATGAACCCAAAGGGCCAATCTGAGCCATGAGCATGGAGGGCAGGAAAACGAGTACAAAAAGGATCCGTTGCATGGTGTAAAATGCTTTTCAGAACAACGAAATTACCTGTGTTTTGGTATGAAAAAAGCCCCAAAGGCCCTGCTGTGAAGAAGTATTGAAAACTCGAAAACATAAAAAAAGCGCAGAAAAACTGCGCTTCAACGGATGAAAATGATCCTATTTTTTCTGGAAAAGATAAATCTGGCTCGACCATTTGTCGCCACCCTTTCGGGCTCTTCTGTTCGATTTCCAGCCGTTGAAGAATCCTCTGAGCATTCCTCCTCCTTTGTGTTTCTCGCTTAACATGGAAACATAATAAGCATCAAAGGGCATGGGTAAACAAGCGCTGCATTCCATGCCATGTTTCTCAAAAAGGCGTTTTATTACAGTAGGTGAAAAATGATAGAGGTGACGCGGAACATCATAACCGGCCCAATACTCCTTGTACAATTCGGCATCGCCCGAAGTAGGGTTTGGAACAGCAACGAGCAAAGTTCCGCCGGGCGCCAGAAGCGCAATCAACTCGCTGATGTCTTTGTTCAGATCAGGCAAATGTTCCAACACATGCCATAAAGTAATCACATCGAAGCCCGGTTGGAGGGAGGAAAGTTCGTGTCTTTGAAGAGGACGAATACCATTCAACTTCTCTGCCACAGCACGCGCATCGGCATCGGGTTCGACCCCTGTTACGTCAAACTTCGCCGCTTGAAGCCTTGCTAAAAAATGTCCCGTCCCACAGCCAAAATCAAGGATCCGATTTCCTTTTGCAATTCTTTGAATCAGCCTTAATTTCCTTTTAAGCGTGATTTTGCGTACCCGCTGATACAGGAAATTAATGAGCCCTTTTGAAGAACTCGTGTGCGAAACATAGCTTTCGGCTTTGTAATAATTCCCCAAAACATCCAGGTCGGGGATAGGATTGGTAAAGAGAAACCCACAATCGCTACACGAAACAATAGGGAAAGATTCCTCGCTTACGGTGAAGTCTTTACAGGTAAGAAAAGGGGGAAAGGATTGCCCATCGCATACAGGACAGCGAGAAATGGTTAGCATTCGGAATGTTTCACGTGGAACAAAGGGACAGTTTTACCGCCCCAAATATATCATCAATATGGATATGTCGGCCGGTGTAATGCCGCTAATACGGCTGGCCTGACCCAAAGTGCGGGGCTTGATTGAAACCAACTTTTCACGCGCCTCCGCCGATAAGGAGCTCAAACGGGAAATGTCCAAATCATCGGGTAGACCGATATCTTCGAGACGAAGCATCTTGTTTGCGACTTCTTCTTCACGCTCAATATAGCCTTCGTATTTCATCTGAATCTCGGCTTGCTCGATGGACTCCTGCTCAAAAGGACCGCCTGTTTCAAGGAAATGTTTTAGGGGCAAACAATGCCTTGCAAGGTCGTCGAAGGCCACCTGGGGACGCATCAATACCGAATGAAGCTTTACCTTTTGCCGGATAGGATCGGTGCCTAATTCTTCCAGTCTTGAATTAACTTCAATGGGATCGACGCTTTCTTTCTTGAAAAACTGAACAATTTGTTTGGTCTCCGAGAGCTTCCGTTCAACCGCTTTCAGGCGCGCTGAAGAGGCAAGACCCAGTTCATGTGCCCGCGGGGTAAGGCGCAAATCGGCATTATCCTGTCGCAACAATATCCTGAACTCTGCCCTGGAAGTAAACATGCGGTAAGGCTCTTCTGTGCCCTTTGTGATAAGGTCATCAATGAGAACTCCGATATATGCCTCCGAGCGTTGGAGTATAAAAGGTTCCTTTTCGTTGATCTTTAAATGCGCATTTATTCCCGCCATCAAGCCCTGACATGCCGCTTCTTCATAGCCGGTTGTCCCGTTAATCTGTCCGGCAAAATATAGATTACTTACCAGCTTCGTTTCTAAAGTATGCTTGAGTTGGGTAGGGGGGAAGTAGTCGTATTCGATGGCATAACCCGGACGAAACATCAAGGCCTTTTCGAAGCCCGGGATTTGTTTTAATGCCGAATACTGAACATCCTCAGGCAAGGAAGTCGAAAATCCGTTTACGTAAATCTCCACGGTATTCCATCCCTCCGGCTCCACAAAAATCTGGTGGCGCTCACGTTGAGCAAAGCGGTTTACCTTGTCTTCAATAGAAGGACAATACCTTGGCCCAGTGCTTTGAATGGCTCCATTAAACATGGGTGACCGATCAAATCCACTACGAAGAATATCATGAACAATGTCATTGGTGTAGGTCATGTAACACGACACCTGACGATCGAGCGGGGTAGTAGAAGTATAGGAAAAACGACCTGGGTTTTCATCGCCTGGTTGTTCCTCCATTTTAGAATAATCCAAACTTCGCCCATCGATACGAGGAGGTGTACCGGTTTTCATTCTACCCGATTCAAATCCTAATTGCAATAGATCCTCTGTTATTCCGGTCGCTGCTTTTTCACCCATTCTTCCACCGCCGAATTGCTTTTCCCCGACATGGATCAATCCATTTAAAAACGTTCCATTGGTTAGTACTACAGCTTTGGCCCGAACTTCAAGTCCCATGCCCAGACGGATGCCTTTTATACAATTATTCTCTACTATTAATCCTGAAACCATGTCCTGCCAGAAATGGACGTTGGGAGTTTGCTCCAACATTTCGCGCCAAATCTGTGCAAACAACATGCGATCATTTTGAGTGCGCGGACTCCACATTGCAGGCCCCTTTGAACGATTGAGCATTTTGAACTGTATGGCAGAGCGATCAGAAACAATTCCGGAATAGCCACCAATCGCATCGACCTCACGAACGATTTGACCCTTTGCAATTCCACCCATGGCAGGGTTGCAAGACATTTGTCCGATGGTCTGCATGTTCATGGTCACCAACAAAACCTTCGAACCCATATTGGCAGCAGCGGCTGCAGCTTCACACCCGGCATGACCGGCACCAACAACTATAATATCGTAATCAGGCAGCATAATTGTTCCACGTGAAACATTACATGTTTCTCTTTTGTAAATAATGATTTTCTCTCTTGCGCATCACTTGTTGATCTTTACTTGTCTTATCCTTGTATCCACAAAGGTGTAACACACCGTGGATAAATACGCGGTCAAGCTCATCATAAGGATCTATTCCCATCTCCAATGCATTTTCAGCAACCCGATCAACGGAAACCAGCAAGTCTCCGCTAACTATCTGATTATCAGTATAATCGAAGCTAATGATATCAGTATAATAATCATGCTTTAAATACATCTTGTTTACCTCCAAAAGGTATTCATCGGAGCAAAGCACAATTGAAATGGGACCGGGCTTAAATCCTTCTTCCCGGATTGCATTATCAATCCAGGAGGAAATGGTGCTTTTATTGGAAAGCTTAAAACCGGTAAGGAGTGAATGAAATTGTATTGTGTCTGCCACTTTGTTTAGTTGGCAAACGCCTTAAAGCGCAACTGAACTCTTCTGCCATCACTGGAGAATGTTACTTCATCCGCAAGGTTTCTCATCAAGAAAACGCCTCTTCCATTTGGCTTTTCTATGTTAGCAGGATCAGTAGGGTCGGGGAGGTCCTGAAAATTAAAACCATTGCCCTCGTCCTGAACCATGAATAAAAGGTCTTGATCCTTATTCTCGAAACACAAGGTGATGTTCTTACCGGGGTCTTGTTTATTGCCATGAAGTATGGCATTGTTTACTGCTTCGGTAAGCGCAATGAGGATGTTTCCGTAGTGGTCTTGATTGACCTTAAACTGCTCACAAACCTCATCGATCATCTTTTCTACCAGTGTAAGATTCTCAATCCTCGAAGGAAAATGAATCTCTTTTACCGGGCTAGCGTAAGCTTGCTCCATTTACTTTTCGATTATGTTGAAGTACTCGTTCACACGACCTTTATAATAAGGTGCTAAAGCAGGAGGAACGGTGCGCAAAAGCTCAACTTCCTTCTCTTTTTGCCTTTTATACTCCAAAAATTGAAAAGAGTTACTGTATTCCTGGTTTTTTGATTCATTTGCTTCCCTTTTTTCATCCAACTCCCGCTCTCTCAATGCTTTCTCGGACTCCAAAAGTCTCGTCATAATTTCTTGCTGACGGTGTAATGTTTGTCTGTTAATGTTCAGGTTAACGATGTCTTCTTCGTTCCTTTCCATTTCTTCTGCAATCTTCTTTAATCCGTTTCCTGAACCCGAACCATCCTTATTTAATTCATTGCTCAGCTCCATTAAACGCTTCCGAAGCGCCTCCTGTTTTGCAGCCATTTCTGCAAGTTCCTGACTGGTCATTCCGTTTTCACCGGGCATACCCAAACCTGAGCCCTGCTTACCACCGGGTTTCTTTCCGCCCTGTTGCTGGCCTTGTTGTTCCTCGAGCGACTTCTTCATTCGTTCAAGGGTTTTTGTAAGCTCATCCTGCATCTTTTTAATCGACTCCAATGATTGTTGTGGTGTTTGTCCCTTTCCGGATCCTTGTCCCTGACCCGGTTTTTTACCTGATTTTGGACTACCGCTACCATTAGGATTATTGCACGATCCACCGCCACCGCCTTTACCTTGATTTTTCTGTTGTTGCTGCATTTGCTGAAGCGCCTGGTCCAACATTAATGCAAGGTTGTTCAAGGACGTCATCACGTATTGCTGATTCATCCTAACTTGAGGAGTACGTCGTTCACCAATGTTTTCCAATGAAGAATTCATATTCTCATTGATCAACGCCATTTCCTGATTGACTACTGATTGAATGCTGATTTGTCTTTTGCTCAATGCAAACAAGGAGTCTTCAATCATTTTAGCATCATCCTTTAACTTGCGTTGTTGCTGACCTAATTTTACATAACGAGGGTCCTTTGGATTGGTCTTTTCAAACTCCTTCATCAAGGCTTCCTGATCGAACGAAAGTGTAATAAGGTTCTCCAGCAACGAACGAATTGCATTCATGTCTTCTTCATTCTGTTTAGCCTGCATACTTTCCATTGCTGACTCCATTTGCATTTGGAGTTTCTTCATTTCATCTGATGCCTTTTTTTGCGATTCTGATGCCTTTTTATTCTTGCCTTGTTGCAAATCATCCGAACTCTTTTGCTGCTCCTCATCAATTTTTTTCTGACTCTCTTCTGTTTCCGGGAGTTCCTTTGGTTTCTCCAATTCTTCATTCATTTCCTGAAGCTTCTTGAAGTCCTCCTTTACATCCTTAAACTCCTTATTCAACTCTTCCTGGCGCTTCTCCAATTCCTTTTGAGATTCCGTTTTATTCTTTGTGTCTTCCGATAATTTATCCTGCTTCTCTGCCAACTCCTTCAGCTTATCGGTGATGTCCTGCATTTTTTGTTCCATCTCCAATTGACGGAAAAGCTCAAGCGAACGATCCAATTCCTTTTCGAGTTGCTCATTGGACATCTCCATTTTTTCCATCTGCTCCTGCACCTTCTCCTTGTTCATTTGCTCCATGAGCTTTTGCAGCTCTTCATAAAGCTTTTTCATCTCATCGTTCATAAGCTTATTGAACATATCCTCCAATTGCTTTTGTTTTTCCATCAAGGATTCATTGATATCCTTGAACTCGGTTTTCTGCTGGTTGTTTTGTTCGTTTTGTTTGCGAATATCCTCGAGTTGTTTCTGCAACTGCTGGTGGCGCTCGAGCATGTCTTCCATCTTCTTTTTTTCCTGCCAGCCCGGATTTTTCTTCTCCAACAATTCCTGCTTAGTGACTTTCATATCCTTGCTAAGCTTCTTGGCTTCGATCAAAGCTTTTTCCATTTTGTCCTTGATCTCTGAGTTGTTCTTGTCGTTATTTGCAGATATCTCCTGCAAGGATGGGGCACGGAAAATCCGCGTTTGTGACCTGGTGCTTTTAGGGCCATGAATGCCATCATTATCAGAGACGGTAAAATAATATTCGATCTGATCTCCGGGAAGAATATTGAGTTGAGAAAGATCCCAGAAATAAACAAAACGATCTGCAGCGGATTGACGACTGAACGGAAGCTCAATTGACTTTAACGACTTATCCTGAACAGAATCGCCGCTCTCCAGAAAGCGGTAATGAAACGCTAAGCGCGTGAACCCATAATCATCACTGATTTGACCGGTAAAATATTTTCTGCGCAGCGAAGTTGAATCCTGAAATTCGTCCAAATCAATGACCGGATGCTGATCAGGAATTACCTGAAGGAAATAAGTCAGCGAATCGCGCGAGGTGGTGAATTTATTCCCTGTAAGAAGCGCATAGGTGCCACTACTCATCAAACGTGCTCCGAATGAAAATTGATCTTTTGGAGCGGGATTCAAACGCAATAAACTATCCTGCAGACGAACAGTTAGCCGATCTGTGTTTTTAGTGCGAACAATCCATTTGGCAGATGTACCTTCGGGAATAATAAGATCACCTGAATTAGAAATTACTTTAGGGGCAATCCCTGTGTATTTAGGAAAATCCAGCTGCACCTCAAACGACAATAGAGATGGATTGGGAAGAGCTTTCAATACATATTCTTTGGACGTATATCCATCAGCAGAAAACCGAAACCGAATATCACGAGCTACTTTTCGGAATACATAGTTAAAATGTCTCTTATCACCCCGCTCCATTAAGTAGTTTTCCTCACCTGCAACAATTTTAACCTCCGCAGGCAATTGCGTTCCGTTTAACTCCAGTTCAAGCGAAAAATCATCCTGCTCTACTACTTCGAGGGTATCGCTCAAGAGATCGAAAGAAAAAGGGGTTTTTGCTTCAAATTCGCTGTTGAAATTCAACAACCGAAAGCTTCCTTCCGTTAATACACTTGGCGCAGCAAACAGCAATGCCACCGCAACAAACAAAGGCGGTAATGCAAAACGCAAATACTTTTTGTTTTTACGCAGATCAATTGCGGAAGTAAAAGGTACAGGACGCAAATCAATAACGCGTTGCTGTATACTCGCATTTAACAGATCCAATTGCCCGCTGGTAAGAACAGCTTGCCTGCCTAACTGAAGTGTATTGATAATTTTATCTCCGACCTCAGAAAAGTGCTCTCCAACAATCACCGCTGCCTGTTCATGGCTGATTACTTTTCCTAATCTGAAATACCTAACCAGGGGATCGATTACCCATATCGAAAGTGCAACAAGAAATGTTCCTACAAACCCGAAAAAGAGAATGGTACGCCCGGTAGCAGAAAGGTCTGCCCATTGATCAACAAGAATAACAAACAGAAAAGCAATCAGAACAGTAGAAAAACTAAGCAGAGAGCCTCGGATAAGAAGGTTCTTATAATACTTCCGGATGAATGCATCCAGCTTATCAATCAATATGGAAAGATTGTCTTGCAATTACAGATAAACGGTTTAAACCTTCTTATGTTACGGTAAATATCGGGAATTTTGACTCCTTCTCCAATTATACACCTTGGCAGAAAAAGGGTTCATTTTTTTAATTCCTGCTCCTCTGTTGACAGTACTCTTCTATCTTTGTCGCCCTATATCAATACATGCCCCATGAACAATCGTCGTGTCCGCGTTCGTTTCGCTCCTAGTCCTACAGGTCCCCTACACATGGGCGGCGTGCGCACTGCTTTATATAACTACCTGTTCGCCAAACAAAATGGTGGTGATTTTCTACTTCGTATCGAAGACACGGATCAGGCTCGTTTTGTTCCGGGTGCAGAGGCTTATATCATCGAATCGTTAAAATGGTGCGGTATTTGTGCTGACGAGGGTGTTGGTTTTGGTGATGGCCCACATTCGCCATACCGCCAAAGTGAGCGTAAAGAAAAGGGCATTTACGCACAATACTCCGATCAACTGATAAAAAGCGGACACGCTTATTATGCATTTGACACACCGGAAGAGTTAGAGGAAATGAGAAAAAGACTGGAGGCCGCCAAAGCTAAAAGCTCCTCTTACAACGCCATTACGCGTCAGCATATGAAAAATTCGCTGACACTTCCTGAAGACGAAGTTCAAAAAAGGCTTGCATCAGGAAACCCTTATGTGGTGCGTATTAAAATGCCTCGTAATGAAGAGGTGAAACTAAAAGATATCATTAGAGGTTGGGTTGTGGTTAACACTGCAGAACTAGATGATAAAGTCCTTTTCAAATCAGATGGCATGCCAACCTATCATCTAGCGAATGTAGTGGACGATTACCTGATGCAGATCACCCATGTTATTCGCGGAGAGGAGTGGCTTCCTTCTGCTCCTTTACACATTTTATTGTATCGTTACCTGGGCTGGGAAAACGTGATGCCTGAATTTGCACACTTACCACTTCTGCTGAAACCAGACGGAAATGGAAAATTAAGCAAGCGCGACGGCGACCGTTTGGGCTTTCCTGTTTTTCCATTGGAATGGAAAGATCCTGCTTCAGGAGAAATTTCTTCAGGCTACCGCGAAAAGGGATACTTTCCTGATGCATTTATTAACGTGCTTGCATTATTGGGGTGGCATAGCAGCGGAAACCAGGAGATTTTCTCGCTTGAAGAATTGATAAAAGAATTTTCGCTTGAAAGAGTCAGTAAAGCCGGAGCGAAGTTTGACCCCGTAAAAACACTGTGGTTCAACCAGCAATATTTACGCAAACAAAGTCCGGAACAACTTGCAGATCTTTGGCAACCCGAGCTTAACAATAAAGGTGTAAAAGCCGACAAAGCATATACCACAGAAGTTTGTCGTTTGCTTCAGGAAAAAGCTCATTTTGTGACCGAACTGTGGTCGCTGGGTAGTTATTTCTATCAAGCACCGGAAAGCTACGATGCTGAAGTGATCAAAAAACGCTGGAATGAAAAATCGGAGGCTTTCATTGTAACTATCACTACTGCCTTTCGCAACTCAACAACTTTTAACGCAGCCAGCGCAGAAGAGATGTTTAAATCTGCCTGTGAAACGGTAGGTGTAAAAACAGGAGAAGTGATGCAGCTGTTCCGCGTTTGCCTGAGTGGTGCTGCCGGAGGTCCTGCACTGTTCGAAATGGCAGCGTTGTTTGGAAAGGATGTATGCGTTCAGCGACTTGAAAAAGCACTTGCCATTATCAAGTCGTAAAGTTTTTCCATTCGCCGCTATTCACTATCTTGCAGAGAGATGATTCGTCTGCCCATACTGTTATGCGTCCTGCTGTTGTTTCCGCAATTGTTAAAAGCACAATCGCCGGTTGACAGCCTATTGAGGGTAGTTGCCAATTCTGATTATGACACGGCAAAGGTTGAGGCCTACAATGAATTAATCTGGGAATATTACGGTGCAAACAATGACTCTGCACTTTATTTTGGAAAACTTAGTATTGATCTGGCAGAACGAATCGGTTACAAAAAAGGATTATCGAATGCGCATCGTTACACCGGTAATGTATACGAGCAAATGAGTGATTATGCCAAGGCACTCTACCATCAGCAACAAGGACTCAACATTGCGGAAAGCATTCTTTTCAAACCTGCAATTGCAAGTTCGCTCAGTAACATTGGTTCTATTTATGAACGATTAAACGATCAGAAAAAAGCACTGGACTATCTGGAAAGAAGTCTGAAGATGTGTATTGAGATCGATCAGAAAGAAGGAATTGCTGCGGTTAATGGGAACATTGGAAATATCTATTTCAACATTAAAGCATTTAACAAAGCTCTTGAGTTCTATCAGCGTAGCCTGGAGATGAATCAGGAGCTGGAAAACCCATATGGAATTGCGGTTTCATTAAGCAATATTGGTAATGTACATATTGAAAAGGGCGATTTCAAAAAAGGATTGGAATACCACACACAATCGTTGGAGATCAGAACGCGAATCAATCACCGACAGGGCATGGCAAGCTCAATGGCAAGTCTTGGTGTTTGCTACCAGAATCTTGGCGATGTGAGCACTGCAAAAAAATACTTTTCCGATGCTATACAGCTTTCCAACGAGATCCACGATATGCTCAGCGGGGTAAAAGCGTATAAGGGAATGTACAAGATACACCGCGAGCTAAAAGAATTTGAAAAGGCACTCTTTTACCACGAAGAATTTACACGCTTAAACGATTCCGTTTTCAGCACACAGCGCAATGAGGAGATTAGTAATATGCGCACAAAATTTGCGCTTGAGCAGCAACAAAAAGAACTTGATCGAAAGGCAGAAGAAGAAATGATTCGCATTCAAGCCAAGGCCGACGGTGAAAAGCAGCAGCAGCGAATCATTATTTATGCATCAGTAGCAGTATTGATTCTGGTTGTATTGTTCTCCTTGTTTTTGTTTAATCGTTTCCGTGTGATTTCAAGGCAAAAAGGAATAATCGAAACACAGAAAGCCGTTGTAGAAGAAACAAACAAACAGATTACCGACTCTATCAATTACGCTAAAAGAATTCAAACCGCATTGTTGCCAACGGAAGAAGACATTAAAACTATTTTTCCGGAATCGTTTGTGCTTTTTATGCCGAAGGATATCGTAAGCGGAGATTTCTATTGGGCCAGTTCACCTGATTCTGACACTACTATTATTGCAATAGCAGACTGCACCGGGCATGGTGTTCCGGGTGGTTTCATGAGTATGCTCGGGACAAGCTATCTGAACGAAATTGTAAATGAAAAATCGGTATACGAGCCGGCAAAAATTCTAGACCTTTTGCGTGACCGTATTATTTTCGCGCTTAAACAACAAGGTCATGCCGAAGAAAGCAAAGACGGAATGGACATTTCCATTTGCAAGTTTGAAAAAAGGAATAACCGTGTTGTTTATGCCGGCGCCAACAACAATGTTTATGTTGTCAGAAATAACACCCTTTCAGAATATCCGGCCAATAAAATGCCAATAGGCTACCATGCAGGTAAGATGATTGCGTTCTCCCAACAGGAAATTCCGCTTGAAAAAGGAGATATGGTATACGCATTTACCGATGGCTATGCCGACCAGTTTGGTGGTCCCGACGGAAAAAAATTCAAATACGCACAGCTTGAAAAGCTTCTTTGCTCAATATCTTCCAGTACAAGCTCTGATCAAAAGAAAAAATTAGAAAATGCTTTTCAGGAATGGAAATTGGAAATTGAGCAAGTCGATGATATTTGCTTATTGGGAATTCGTTATATCTGATCATGGCCATCGTCTCCATCAACAACCTTAAAGTTTATGCCTATCATGGCTGTCTCCCCGAAGAAGCAATGGTTGGTACCAATTACAGAATCGACATGGATATTCATATCGATTTTGAGCAAGCGGCCATAGAAGACAACTTGGATCTTACAGCGGATTATGTTGTAATTGCACAATTGATAAAAGAAGAAATGGCGGTTCGCAGTAAACTCATAGAAACCGTTGCAAGAAGGATTATTTTACGCACCAGGGAAACCTATCCCAAGGCAGAAAAAATAAAAATCACCATCTACAAAATTAACCCCCCTGCAGAAGCCGACCTCCATAGTGTAAGTGTAAGCATGGAAGGATAAAATGTAGTTCTTCAAATTTTTGTATATTTGCACCTCATAAAGGTCCTGTAGCCGAGTGGTTAGGCAGAGCTCTGCAAAAGCTCCTACAGCGGTTCGAATCCGCTCGGGACCTCAATAAAAACCAAGCCCCAAACTTTTGTTTGGGGTTTTTTGTTGCACCAAAGCGAGAGCCAAACTTCGGTTTGAGCGAAAGGGATGGTGCAACAAAAAATAGCGAGCGAGAGCGAGTGGGTGGTTTTCTGACTTAGCTTGTTCAGTGCGGAACAACGTGGTTAATCCGCTCGGGACCTCAATAAAAACCAAGCCCCAAACTTTTGTTTGGGGTTTTTTTGTTGCATCAGACCGAGAGCCAAACAAAGTTTCGGGCATAGCCTTTGCTATTCTTAAACTTGTATTTTTGATTATGGTTCGCTTATTCACCTTTATTCTTTTGATGGCCTCTGCTTCAACCTGGGCGAATAAGGATACTACAATCTCTGTTCAGCAGAACAATCAGAAAAGAGTAGTGCACCTATCGTTTCCCAAAGTCAAAGCAAAAGGTTCTATTTTACTATTACACGGCTGGAACTTTCCTGCAACACAGTGGTGCGACAAAACAAACATCGGCTCACTGGCTCTCATAAAAGGATATGTTTTGATAATGCCGGATCTCGGTAAAAGCACCTATCATTGGCAAACCTATCCTGAAACCATTGAAAAGTACCGGTCTTTTCCAACAAGAAGGTGGATTACGGATACGCTCATAACCGCACTTCAAAATAAATTCTCCTTGTTGTTGCCGGGAAAAAACAATTTTGTTGCCGGACTTTCTACGGGAGGACGTGGAGCTGCGTTATTGGCGCTGGAAAACCCAAAAATCTTTAAGGCGGCCGCATGTCTGTCGGCGGATTTCGACCAACGATTACTCCTCAACGAACCAATAAACACCGGGTTTTATGGCTCCCAGGAAAAATTTCCCGAGCGGTGGTCGGGCAGAGACAATATCTACCTGCGTGCTAAAGAATTTAATGTGCCATTGCTACTCATTCACGGAAAACTAGATAAGATGTGTCCGTACACTCAAACAGAGAATTTTGTAAAAGAGTTAACCCGAACAAACCCTGCCTTGAAAGTGGTTCAGCACATCGACGAAAACGGTAGTCACACCTATTCCTATTGGGGTTCACACAGCGAAACAATTCTTCGTTTTTTCGACGAACACCTTAAGTAACTCAATCTGCTTTTTGTTATCTTCACAAGGAGTGCAAAAACGCTTTTTTATACTGCTTGCTTTATTCTTTAACCTCAGCATAAATGCACAGGTTAGGAATTTCCGTTTTTACGGTTTAGACGAAGGCCTGTCGCAATCACAGGTATCAACCATCTGTCAGGACCATAACGGTTACATCTGGCTGGGAACGCTTGGTGGAGGTCTTAATCGTTTCGACGGAATAGATTTTGTGTCATATTCCATGATTGATGGATTAAGTTCAAATATGATTCTGAAAGTTTTTTCAGATTCAAAGAACACCATCTGGATTGGAACGGATCGTGGAATTTGCAAATACGACGGAAAAAGATTTGAGAAAGTACCCACTCCATTTGATCTGAGCGACAAAGCCATATGGGATATTACGCAGGATAAAAAAGGAAACATCTGGTTCGCAACAGGAGGCTACGGTGTATTGCGTTATGACGGTATAAAATTTTACAAATACGGTATTAATGATGGTCTTGGGTTTAGTCACGCCTATCGCATTTTATGTGATCAATCCGGAACTGTTTGGGTGAGTTCAAAGGGTTATGGTTTTGCCCGCTTCAAAGGCGAGTTGTTTGAAAACGTTGCCGACATATCTACATCTGTCAATCTTAACATCGATGATATTTCCGAAACAACAGCGGGTGAATTATTGTTTTTCACCCCACAGGGAACCTTTCAACTTATTGGAAACAAATTTATTACCGCCGGTTTATCGCAGGAAGTAAACGGAGAGGTCATTGCATCGCTTGTAGATAAAAACGGCAGTCTGTGGGTTGCAACAAATACCAATGGCATTTTCCGCTTTAGTAAAGACGGAGCAAGCGCAGAACATTTTAAATCTGAAAACGGTATTCCTGATGTTGCTCCATTGTGTTTATTCGAAGACAAACAAGGTAATGTGTGGATTGGATTTGATGGTGGTGGATGTGCCGTTTTTATGGGCGATCGCTTTATTCACTTCAACAAACAAACAGGATTACCCAATCAATTTGTACGATCGATTTTACAGGACAATGCCGGAAAGATCTGGTTCGGAACAGAAAACGGAATTGCTGTTTACGATGAAAATAAATTTACCATTCTAAACGAAGAAACGGGAATGCCCAATGCTTTTGTGCATTCGCTTTATCAAGATAAAAAAGGAAGAATCTGGGCGGGAACAGAAGATGGGCCTATTTTGTTTGACGGAACAAAAATCAATCATTATCCCTATTCATCCGAAACAGAAGTTGGGCAAGTATTTTGTTTTCTTGAAGATCCGGAGTCGGGCGAACTATATATTGGAACAGAAAACGGGATCATGGTCTTTAACGGGAACGAATTTGAAAACCGTTACAAGAAACAACTTCCCGGCGTGCTTGTATTCAGTATGCGTTTAATGGGTAGAAACGATATCTGGGTAAGTACCAACAAAGGTTTGTTTCGATTCAACGGGACCAACTTTCATCAGCAGGTTTTAAAAGATGAATACGGTCCGCTTGACGCTGTAGATTGCTGGAAAGACCCGAAAGGCAACACCTGGGTAATCACAAGTCGCGGCATAGTTATTTTGCGTAAGAACGGCACCAAAGAAATTCTCAGAACCAAGAATGGACTACATGCCGACAATCTATACCTGATGGTGTTTGATGGAAGAGATCTTTGGATTGGATCAGATAAAGGGCTTGACCGCATCATTCCCGACGAAGACTGGGCTGTTAAGGAAATCCGTCACTATGGAAAAGAAGAGGGCTTTACCGGAATGGAATGCAATGCAAATTCCGTATTAAAAGATCGCAAAGGACGATTATGGTTTGGAACGATAAAAGGTGTTACGTGTTATTTTCCGGATAAAGACAAGTTGCATCCAACTCCTCCACCTTTGTTGCTTACGGGTATGCGTCTGCTCTATGAGAAAACGAACTGGAAAGAAAAGTATCAGGACGATCAATTCAGTTCTGAAATGCCTGACAACATCAATCTCCATCCCGGCGACGATCATATCACTTTTGATTTTATTGCGTTTGATTTTTACAATCCGAAAAACATTCGCTATCGGTACATGCTGGAAGGTGTTGATCAGGACTGGTCGCCACCTGACAAAGAAAACAGCGCCACCTATTCCTATATTCCACCCGGAGAATATCGTTTTGCCGTTAAAGCATGTAACAGTGATGGGTTTTGGAGCGAGCCCGTTTATTTCAGTTTTAGTGTTGACGCACCCTTTTGGAAAAAGAAATGGTTTTATGCATTATTGCTTCCACTGGTTGTAATTCTGTTTTACGTATTCCTATTGATCCGAACCAGAAACCTCAACAAGGCAAAACGACAACTTGAGGAAAAAGTAAGAGAGCGCACCTCCGAACTGAACGCACAAAAAGAACAGCTTCAAAAACTATCTATTGTAGCCTCCAAAATGAATGAAGGGGTGATTATCTGTGATCAGAACGGAAACATAGAGTGGTACAACGACAGCTATTTTAAAACCATAGGATATACAAAGGAACAGTACTTTGAATCTGCCTACGGAAAAGTTAAAACATTGCAGGAACTGAGTTCCTACAAATCGCTATCAACTGTATTTAAAAACTTCCCTAAAACAAGAGAAGCCATTGTATATGATTCCCCGCACCAGAACCAACAGGGAGAAGTGGAGTGGACCAGAAGCTCAATTGTTCCTGTTTTTAACGACGCTGATGAGCTCAACAAGATTATTGCGATATATACCAACATTACCGACAGAAAGAACGTTGAGATTGCCCTTGAGCAAGCCAATAAAGATTTTCTTGACAGTGTTAAATATGCAAAGCGAATTCAGGAGGCGGTATTGCCCCATGCGGTAATTCTTGAAAACGAATTTCCGAACTCATTTGTATTCTATAAACCACGCGACATTGTAAGCGGTGATTTCTATTGGTTTGCTAAAGTGAACAATGTCTTTTTATGGGCACTGGCCGATTGTACAGGGCATGGTGTTCCGGGTGCGTTTATGAGTCTTATTGGAAATGAATACCTGCACCAGGTTACCCACAACGCATTATTTACCGGACCGGAACAATGTTTACACTTTCTGGACAAGCAAATTACCAGAGCACTGCATCAGGATGGCGGAGACAAAGACTCACGCGATGGAATGGACATCGGTTTGTGTGCTATTCACACCAAGGATAATTTATGTCAATTCTCCGGTGCTAACATTCCGCTCTATTTAATCCGAAACGGAGAAGTAATAGAGATGGAAGCTGTGAAAGAAGCGATTGGAGGATACAACGAGAGAGGCAAGGATTTTTACTCTCATGAGTTTCCGATTCTACCGGGCGATACCATGTACATGACATCTGATGGATTTATCGATCAGTTTGGAGGCACAAATGGGAAAAAATTCATGCGCAGAAATTTCAGAGAGCTTATCCTGCGTATACATATGCTCCCAATGGAAGAACAAAAAACGATTATTGAAACAGAATTCAATAACTGGAAAAACGATCGCAAACAAGTGGATGATGTACTTGTTATCGGAATAAAAATTCCCTGACAGAATAATTCACTTCTTCTCTATATTACTTCCCGATATTCTCTATTTTAGCACAATGCCTGCATTTATCCGTTTGATTCTGCTTTTGGTTATTGTGTCCTCTTGGGGAACCAATTCTGCTTTTGCAAAAGATGAAAAAAGTTTACGGGAACAACTTCAAAAAAGCCAACAACTCGCATTAAGCTATCCGGACAGTGCAATTAAAATAGCCGAACAGGCATTAACACAAACATCAACCCCTGAATTATTGTCAATGGCACATAGCATTATGGGTGTGGCCTTGGTACATAAAGGTGATTTTGAGCCGGCGCTTTTCCATCATCGCAAATCATTGGCGCTAACGATAAAACACAATATCGACTCACAACTTGGCAACACTTATAACAATTTGGGGGTGGCATTTGATTACCTGGGTAATTATGACAGTGCAGTATTTTACTACGAAAAAGGTTTAGAGCTAAGAATCAAATCAGGCAAACTAAATTCCGTTCAGGGATCACTGAGCAATCTTGGACTTGTGTATTACCTCAAAGGTGATTTAAATAAATCCTTGCAATACCTGTTTCCATCTTTGAAAATTGCCGAATCGACCAAAGACAATAATGGAATGGTGTCGTCGCTAATTAACATTGCAATTGTATATGAAAAACTTAAAAAATATGATGAATCGATTGCATTGTTAAAACAAGCCATCTCCATTGCTGAAAAAATGAATTGGAGGGCAGATTTAGCGCTTTGTTATAACAACCTGGGGGTGATAGAAGTGGGTCGTTTCAATTATCAGGCATCGCTCGAACATCACTTTAAAGCCTTAAAAATTCGAGAAGAAATTGGCGACAAAGGAGGACTTGCAATGTCCTACCAAAATATCGGATCTGCACTTTATCACCTTAATCAATTTAACGACGCAGTTGGATATCTTGATAAAGGATTGGTTCTGAGTGATTCCATTTCCGACCTGATTACTTCAATGGAAATTCTGAATGTTAAGGCGCTTGCCTCTGCAAAAACAAACAAAAAAGCAGAGGCGCTACAATATGTAAATCGGGCAATCGCCATTGCAGAAAATCACCAGGATTATATCAATCGCTACCAGGTATATAGAGCTGCTTCTGTGGTATACGAAGCAAACGGACAATTTAAGGAAGCCTTGGGATACAATAAGCTCTATCATCAATTGCTGGACAGTGTTGAAAACCAGGAAAACACAAACATGCTTGTAGAAAAAGAACAGGCCTACAAATACGAGAAGAAAAAACAGGAAGATGAGTTCATTGCCAACCAGAAGCGACTAAAGCAAGAAGCGGAGATCACCAGGCAAAATATGTTCAATTACCTACTTGGACTTGGAATACTGTCATTGCTTATTATTCTTGGCTTTATTCTTCGCTCCCTAAAACAACGCAAAAAGGCCAATGAATTGCTAACCACCAGAAACAACCTCATCGAAAACCAGAAGAAATTAATTGAAGAAAAAAACAAAGATATTACCGACAGTATTCAGTATGCAAAACGATTGCAACAGGCTATTTTACCGACGCAAAAAGAATTAAACTACTTAAAGGATCATTTTATCCTCTTCGAACCAAAAGACATTGTCAGCGGTGACTTCTACCTGGTTATTCCTCTTTCAGAAAATGATGTGATTTTTGGAGTAATTGATTGTACCGGTCATGGTGTACCCGGAGGATTTGTGAGTATTGTTGCACATAATGCATTGATGCGTGCGGTAAAAGAATTCGGGATAAAAGAACCCGCAGCGATTCTAAATAAAGTAAACGAGTTGATTGATGAAATCTTTCACAAAGAAGGTAAAGACGCCATTCAGGACGGAATGGATATAGCACTATGTCGTTTAAACAATCGTGAATTACAATTTGCAGGAGCAAACAACCCCATCTGGATCTTTGACGAACAAAATTGCATAGAGATAAAAGGCGATAAACAGCCAGTTGGGGCATATGTCCACCGCAAGCCATTTACACAACACACCATGCGTTTACAACAAGGACAACTACTCGTTTTGTTCAGCGACGGTTATGCAGATCAGTTTGGTGGTCCCGGCGGTAAGAAGTTCAAATATTCCAGAATGAAAGAACTTATTCAGACAAACAAGCAACAACATCCTGAAAAAATCAGGAAAGTATTGCTGGAAAATATTCTTTCCTGGAGAGGCACGCTGGAACAAATCGACGACATTTGTGTTTTAGGTATTAGCATACGATGAATCAGGAAAAACCAAAAAAGGGAATTGCAGTTCTTGGATCAACAGGATCCATTGGCACACAAGCGTTACAAGTTGTCGCTGAACACTCCAACAGTTTCTCGCTTGAAGTAATTACAGCCAACAGAAATGCAGACCTGCTGATAGAACAGGCTTTAAAATTTGATCCCAATACCGTCGTCATTACCGATGTAACACTTTATCAAAAAGTGAAAGACGCCTTATCACATACCGATATCAAAGTTTTTACCGGCGAGCAATCGCTTTGTGATGTGGTTACAATGTCGAGCATAGATGTGGTTTTAACAGCCATGGTCGGTTATTCAGGATTACCCCCAACAATAGCAGCCATCAAGGCGGGAAAAGACATTGCACTTGCCAATAAAGAAACATTAGTTGTTGCGGGCGCGCTAATTACCCGTTTAAGCAAAGAAAATCAGGTCAACATCTATCCTGTCGACTCTGAGCACTCTGCCATCTTTCAGTGCATGGCCGGTGAATTCCACAACCCCATTGAAAAGATCTATCTTACCGCCTCCGGTGGACCATTCCGTGGAAAGAAAGCAGAAGAGCTTAAAAGCGTAACCAAAGCACAGGCGCTGAAACATCCCAATTGGGAAATGGGAGCAAAAATCACAATTGATTCCGCTTCATTGATGAACAAAGGCCTCGAGGTGATAGAAGCAAAATGGTTATTTGGATTGAAGGACGAACAGATCGACGTAATTGTACATCCACAATCTATTATTCACAGCATTGTTCAGTTCAATGATGGCTCCATGAAAGCGCAAATGGGTTTACCGGATATGCGATTACCTATTCAATATGCACTCACTTACCCTGATCGGCTGCCCAGCTCGTTTGAACGATTTAACTTTTTGGAATATCCTCAGCTAACCTTTGAACAGGCTGACAGAGCAACGTTCAGAAATCTGGATCTTGCATTTCTTGCCATGAAAAAAGGGGGCAACACCGCTTGTGTGCTTAATGCAGCGAACGAAATCGCTGTTCAGGCATTTCTTGAAGAAAAAATCGGTTTCCTCGACATTGCCCGCATCAATGAAACCTGCATGGATAAAATTGATTTTATAAAAGACCCTGCTCTGGAAGATTATATTTCAACCAATCTTACAACGCGGCGATTCGCAGCAGAACTGGTTTAACCGCCCTCAACAAAAAACATCACGTTGTTCTTCTCATTTGGTTCGGTGATGTTCTTTTCGGTATCTAATTCCACCTTGAATTCGCAATTGGGATCATAAATCCAATAACCGAGCACCACAAACTCAATCACGTACCGTTTGCCGGGTTCAATTGTGGGAATGTAAGTCCATGATTCAAAATAAGGATCATCTGCACCAGGATCATCTCCTCTGTTATCGAGCTCTGCAGCATATTGCAAAACATCACCTTTCAGACCAATCCGCTTGGCCTCGGCAAGACTTAAATCCACTTCACTCATTTTTGCAAGAGCAGGAAAACTACTTGAACTGCCCGTATTGCGAATAATCACTTTCACTTTTGTTCCCTGATACTCCTCGAAATATTCAGGACGGATAATTTCTTCAATAACGAGATCAGCAAAATTTTTCTTTCCCTTGTTGGCCTGAATCGAATCGTACAAATAATAATAATCGGGCTTAGGTTGTACAAGACCGAAAGGGGTTTCTTCTTCTTCGTAGACCGGTTCTTCTTCGCATTCTGACTGATACAGGTTGATATACTCAAAAATAATTGTCATTGCTTCATCACGAAATTCATCGGGTTCAATACCTGATTGATCTCTGCAATACTCCATTACCTGGTACACATAACACCAGTTACGATCGAGGTTGTATTGGGCAACGATTAATCCATAAACCATCGCCTGACTGCGGTGAACACCTCGGTTAAACGCAAGGTAGGCGCAATAATGTCCTTTAAGCGGTTCAAAATAATTACCCATTGCCTGCATATACCCGAGACACATCAATTCATCCTGCGTCAATTTTTCCGTACCTGCGAGTGCCTCCGGTTCATCGCCTTTATACACTAGAATAGAGTCGAAAAACACAGCTGGCAATCCGTACTTTTTACCGAGATGCTCTCTGTAACTGTTTACAAACTGCATTTTTCCCCAACCAAGAGCATTAACAAATGCCGCCTTCTGATCAGCAGGAGCATTGCCATCCAGAAACTGAAATCCTTCCGCGCTGATTCGTTCTGCTGATTCATGGTCCTTAATGGCTTTAATATCCATATACGCCGTATAAAACGGTGTGGATGTAAGAGGAGAATCTGCATTAGCTGCCATAGGCAACAAAGAGAGAAGAGTCAGATAATAAAATGAAATTAATCGCATTGAACGGGTGTTTTGATTACAGTACGCTATTACCGGGCGAAAGTTATAAGGCCTTTACCGTATTTCAGTGATGCGGGTTGATAAAATTGTATTTTTGGCAAAATCATTCATCCATGGATTACCTAGTCCAGGCCGGACAATTCTTACTCAGCCTTTCCATTCTCATTGTTTTACATGAATTTGGACATTTCATTCCTGCGCGATTGTTCAAAACCCGGGTAGAAAAATTCTACCTGTTCTTCAACCCCTGGTTTTCACTTTTCAAATTCAAAAAAGGCGAAACCGAATGGGGTTTGGGCTGGTTACCGCTCGGTGGCTATGTAAAAATTGCCGGGATGATCGATGAGAGCATGGACAAGGAACAGCTTTCGAAACCTGCGGAACCCTGGGAATTCAGAAGCAAACCGGCATGGCAACGATTGATCATTATGCTTGGTGGTGTTACGGTTAATTTTATTCTAGGCTACTTTATTTACATCATGGTATTGTTTGTTTGGGGGCGGGAGTTTCTGCCAACTGAAAATGCCAGCTATGGAATGTATGTCCGCAACGAGGTGTTGCATGGAGAAGGACTACTACAACACGGCGATATTCTGGTAGGAGTTGACGGGAAACAACCACGCACTTATCAGGATGCAGGAAAGATGATTTTGATTGATGGAGCACGTCAGATTGAAGTTATCCGCAACGGAAGCACACATCTGGTAACACTTCCTGAAAATATAGTAGATCAATTGCTCGAATCCGGAAAATCTTCCCTTTTTGAACCGTTGTTTCCATTTGTAATCGAAAAGATTACCAGTGGAGGAATTGGTGAACAGGCAGGATTGAAAATGAACGATAGCCTTGTTGGAATCACTCGCGATTTTAAGCGTCCGGTGTTTTTTCCGGAATCCGTATTTCCGGATAGTTTGTTTGGTTTAAAAAGAATTGATGCCCCTTATTTCCAAACACTGGCTTATCAGATTCAGCGATCGGCCAATCAGGAAATCACTTTGCATATTTATCGTGATGGCGTTCCTATGGATGTGAATGCAAAACTTGATGAAAAAGGGTTGCTGGGTATTCAGCCCTATAGAGCAGATCGTAGTCTGGTGTTTCAGACAGAGACGTTCAGCTTTCTTGAGTCCATTCCTGAAGGCATAAAAACAGGAACAGAAACATTAAGCAATTACGTAAAATCACTTGCTCTGCTTTTTTCCCCAGCCGGCGCAAAACAGTTGGGCGGATTTGGCTCCATTGGAGGCATGTTTCCCAAGGAATGGGACTGGCAACAATTCTGGCTCCTTACTGCATTTATTTCCATCATCCTCGCTTTCATGAACCTCTTGCCAATTCCTGCGCTCGATGGTGGACATGTGTTGTTTTTACTTTATGAGATGGTTCGCGGAAAAGCACCCAATCAGCGATTCCTTGAAATTGCTCAAACAGTGGGGATGCTTCTATTATTGGGGCTTATCTTGTACGCCAACCTGAATGATGTGCTGAAGCTCTTTTAATGCTTCTGTGTAGCATTTATCACCGCTGTATATTTTCCTTTGGTACAGGTAGTCTTTTTGGCTAACTTTGCACTCTAAATTTTAGTGATATGTCAGCAGTAATGACCGACTTCGGTATAGCCGAAACCCTGAAGGTTTTGGGAATCAAAGACAAGAACTCAGGCGCATCTACCGGTAATTACTGGTTTGCTACCCGTGGTGAAGAAATTGTTTCTTATTCTCCTGTTAACGGAGAAAAAATTGCCTCTGTACATGCCGCTACAGAAGCAGAATATGAGGCCTTGATTCTTAAAGCGAATGAGGCTTTTAAAGTATGGAGAAAAGTACCTGCGCCTAAACGTGGCGAAATTGTTCGTCAGATGGGTGAAGAGCTTCGCAAATACAAAAACGAATTGGGCAAGCTTGTATCCTATGAAATGGGTAAATCGTACCAGGAAGGATTGGGCGAAGTTCAGGAGATGATTGATATCTGTGATTTTGCCGTTGGACTTTCCCGTCAGCTTCACGGCTTAACCATGCACAGCGAGCGCCCGAATCACCGCATGTATGAGCAATACCACCCATTGGGAATTGTAGGCATTATTTCTGCTTTTAATTTTCCCGTTGCGGTTTGGTCCTGGAATTCGATGCTGGCATGGGTTTGTGGAGACGTTTGTATTTGGAAACCCTCTGAGAAAACACCGCTTTGTGCTATTGCCTGCCAAAATATCATTGCCGATGTGTTAAAACGCAACGAAGTACCGGAAGGCGTTTCGTGTGTAATTATCGGTGACCATACGGTAGGTGAGCTCATGAGCAACGATAAGCGCGTGCCGCTGGTTTCTGCTACCGGATCCACCCGAATGGGGAAGGCTGTAGGAAAAGCCGTTGGAGAACGCCTGGGAAGATCATTGCTTGAACTTGGCGGGAACAATGCTATTATCATTACTGAAAATGCCGATATTGACATTGCATTGCTTGCGGTGGTATTCGGTGCGGTAGGTACAGCAGGACAACGCTGCACCACCACTCGTCGACTCATCATTCATGAATCGATGTATGAGACGGTAAAAAACAAAATCAAATCAGCCTACAACCAATTACGTATCGGTAATCCGCTCGACCAAAACAATCACGTTGGTCCTCTCATCGACAAGCAGGCTGTAGAAATGTATCTCCATGCTTTAAAAGAAGCAGAAAAAGAAGGAGCCAAAGTTGTAGTTGAAGGCGGCGTTCTCACCGGCGATGGATTTGAAAGTGGCTGTTATGTTAAGCCCGCTGTTTACGAAGCGAAAAACAGCTTTAAAATTGTTCAGGAAGAAACATTTGCCCCGATTCTATACATCATGTCGTACAAAACGCTTGATGAGGCTATAGAGCTTCAAAATGGCGTTGTTCAGGGTCTATCTTCTTCGATCATGACCCTAAACATGCGCGAAGCTGAACAGTTTTTATCTACAGCAGGTTCAGACTGTGGCATTGCCAATGTAAATATCGGAACCTCCGGAGCTGAGATTGGTGGTGCTTTTGGTGGTGAAAAAGAGACCGGTGGAGGTCGTGAATCGGGTTCAGATGCATGGAAGGTTTATATGCGTCGCCAAACCAACACGATTAATTACGGAAATCAATTACCTTTGGCACAAGGAATAAAATTCGATATCTAAAAAACAAAACCGGCAATGGAAAGAAAAGAAGCCGAGCGTCTAATAGACAGCATCACGCAGGACTACCTTAAGAATGGTTCAAGCGAAAAGGTCATTAATGATCTAAAAACACTTCGCAACTTCTTTATTGAGATAAAAGACCCTACGCTTACAAAAATTATTCGCTTAACTTACGAATACCTTGAAAGCAATGAAGATTTCGATATTGTTCTTGAAGACTTTGAAGAAGATTCGGATGTAAACAGCTTTGAGTACCTGATGCAGCTCGTTGCCAATTACGATAACGAATACAACCGCGAAGAACTCAATGAATACAAATTCCGTATGATGGAAGCGCTTTAAGCGAAACACAATATAAAAAACAAAGGGCCCCGAAAAGGGCCCTTTGCTGTTTATAGAGATATGCCCCACTAACGCAGGAGCGTGATCGACCCGTTTACGTTATAGGATTTACCATCTAATCCTTCGGCTTTGATCCAATAAAAATAGGTCCCCTCCGAACAAGCAACGCCGGCCGGAAAGGTGTATCCATCCCAAAAACCTTTTGTTCCTATCCATGAATGCACAATTTCTCCATAGCGGTTCATAATAGTGCACTCCAATGAACGCATGCCAAAAGCACGAGGAAAAAACAAATCATTTACATCATCATTGTTCGGTGTAAACACGTTAGGAACATACAAGGACGACTCTCCTGCAACAGTAACTGAAAAGGTAATCGTATCAAAACAAATTCCGTCACTAACAATCAACATTGGCGTAAAGGCTCCAATTTGGTTATAGGAATGCACAACCTGAGTTAATCCCGTTGTGTCGCTGCCATCACCAAAATCAAATAGTGTGCTTGTTGCATTATGCGAATAGCTGGAAAAAACAACCGACTCTCCAGGAAATATGGTATTTGTAGAAACCGTTCCTCCAGCAGAAAGCTGACTCTGAGGAGCAATGTAAACTGTATCGCTAACCGAACAAGGTAATGGCGATTGGATAACAATAAAATAAGTTCCAGGTGCAAGATTACTGAATGTGTTAGAAGCCGAAAACGTTAGCCCGCCATCTATGCTATAAGTAATACCCACCGCACCTGATGCCTGAATCTGCAATTGTCCGTCAGCAGAATACAAACAGGTAGGCCTGGTTAGCACATAGCTGTCGATTGTACAGGAATGAGCTAACAATCCGGACAAAACAAACAGGACCAAAAACAGCAATCGCATCATTCTTCTGTCGCTTTCTGCGGTAAGACGTAAATATAAGCCTTTTTGTCGCTTTACCTTTGTAAAACAATAGCCTTATGCAAAGCACAAAGTTCGGTTGCCGACTTTTTACCCGGCTTTTTACTTTTTACTTTCAGCTCATCCTGAAATAATGCAAACAGCTCCTTGCTTGAAGAAAGGGTAAATTCCTTCCCTTTATTGCCTTGAAAATGACGCAGCAATCGTCCGGAAAGGCTATCGCACAGGTTCAGGTTACCCTTGTTGAGGTGCAGCCTGAACTCCATTAACCTTGACCATGTAGAAACCTGAAAGTTGGAAACATAAGACACCTGATTCAGCAATTTAACAGCCGCAGAATGTTCTCCTTTCAGAAAATAAACCAGAGCCTGCAAAAACTCGATGCGGAACTGATTCTCCGGCTCCATTGGTATTTTGGAAAGCTCTTTTGGCTCGGGAAGGGGTTTCTTTCTGGAATGAAGATCAAGTATACGTGCCAGATGAAAATAAAATAACTCCAATCCATTTAAAGAAGAGGAAAGCGCTTGTGCATACTCAAGCAGTTTACCCGGGGCCTCACCAAAATGAAAAGCGTGCTGACAAAAAAGAAATGAAATCTTACGGTTTAACCGTTCCTTTTCTCTTCCGTCACGGATCTTTTTTAGTGAAGCAAGTGAACGTTGAATAAAGGCCGTGAATTTTGCCGGCTCGAAAAAAGCAAAACGCGCTCTGGCTACCAAATAATCAATTTCTTCAGGACTACCTCCGGAAAGTGCAATTAACATATCCACTTCATCATCTTCAAGAACAAGTCCCTTTAAACCTTCAGCTAGTTCTTTGTCCTCAAAACGCAACACCGACAACAAGTCATAAATACGCGCAAGCTCGGCATGGTAATTTTTTTGGATCAGTGCATTTTTTTCCGCGAGTAGTTCCTGCAGAATTTTCATTTCCTTTTTGGTATGTGTCCGCGAAGTATGATCTACCATGCGATCTACATAATACGCTTTCATAAAACGATCGTGCAACTGATCCGAAAGCTCGCCTGTTCGTTCCAGGTAACGCCGCTCTATAGAGGCATCGCCTTTGCTTTCGTAAATTCGGGAAAGAAGGAAATGGCGCAACAATTGATCTTCCTGCAAAAAATTCCGCAGTTTTATTTGTTCAATTTCCTTTAGGGAAAAATCGATAAACCGCCGCATGGTTTTATCTTTTTCCTTTTCGTCTTTCTCACCTCCAAACAATGGTTTTGCTACCGAAAACAGAACATCTTCAAAAGTGTCTTTTGTTCCGGTATGCTTTTTCATCAACTGGTACAAAACCAAATGCCGTTTATCGCCCGAGCGTTTACACGTGTTGAGCAATTGATGTCGTTCCGCCTTATTAAGCTCTCCGATCAGAAGAAAAAGTGATTTGCCTTTCATGGACTTGTTAACACTATTATGTCGTAAAACAAAAGCTGACTGAACCAATACAGTGCATCAAAGTACTACCTTTAACAGACCCCAAACCGCTGTATGGCAAAAAATAATTCACATTCCAGTTCTAAAAAGCTTGAACAGTTTCTGCGTAAGGAAATCCTGATTCACATGACCGAAAACCCCGACCGGTCGTTCAACTACAAGCAACTTGCCAAAGCAATTGGAGTGGACGACAACAGGGAGAAGCAAATGCTCATGGACATTCTCGACGACCTGAGAGAAGACGGCAAGCTCAAAGAAGTGGACAGGGGTAGATATGTGATCAAACAAGACCGTAAATACCTAACAGGAACCATTGAAATCAACAGTCGGGGTAATGGTTACTTATTATCAGGCCAGGAAGGGATTCAGGATGTCTTTATCAATAAAAACGATCTTAACCGGTCATTGAATGGTGATACGGTAAAAGTTTTGCTGCACCCCTCCCGCAGAGATAAACAACCGGAAGGAGAGGTGGTAGAAATAATACAGCGATCTACCGATACATTTGTTGGCAGAATCGAGTTAAGTAAAAACTTTGCATTTCTTATTCCTGATTCGCAACGCATGCACGTTGATATTTTCATTCCGTTGGAAAAATTGAACGGCGCCAGGCACATGGACAAAGCAATCGTTCAGCTTGGCGATTGGCCCTCACACGCTACCAATCCCTTTGGAAAAGTGATAGAGGTTTTAGGCAAGGCCGGGGAAAATGAAACAGAAATGCATGCCATCCTTGCAGAGTTCGGATTACCTTATCATTATCCAAAGGACGTTGAAAATTACGCCAATAAACTTGACCCCGCCATAAGTTCGGCAGAAGTGTCCAAACGTCGCGATTTTCGATCGATAACCACATTCACAATAGATCCTGAAGACGCAAAAGATTTCGACGATGCCTTATCGATTCAGTTCCTGCGTGAAGACAAGGGTAAAAAGATCTATGAAATAGGGGTTCATATAGCCGATGTTTCGCATTACGTTGTACCCGAAAGTATACTTGATAAAGAAGCCTTGAACAGAGCCACATCTGTTTACCTGGTAGACCGGGTGGTGCCAATGTTACCGGAAATACTTTCCAACCAGATCTGCTCCTTGCGTCCGAACGAAGACAAGCTCACTTTTTCTGTGGTATTCGAAATAGATGAAGATGCGAATGTGCGCAAAGAATGGTTTGGGAGAACAGTCATTCATTCCGACCGCAGATTTACTTATGAAGAAGCGCAAAAAATAATTGAAGGCAACGACGGTGATCTGATGAATGAAATCCGGATCATGGACAAAATGGCCAAAATCATTCGCGATAAAAGAATGGCAAATGGCGCTCTCGGACTGGAAAGTGTTGAGGTAAAATTCCGCCTGGATGATAAAGGAAAACCAATCGGCGTATATACCAAAGTATCGCGTGACGCAAACAAGCTGATCGAAGAATTTATGTTGCTTGCCAATAAAGCCGTTGCAAAATACATTGGTGAACCGGACGGAAAAAAGAAGATTTATCCAATGGTTTACAGAATTCACGACGAGCCCAAGGAAGAAAAACTGAAGGAGCTCTCCACCTTTGTTTCGCTCTTGGGTTATAAGCTAAAATCGTACGATTCGCGAAGACTGCCACAGGCGATTGCAGAATTACTAAAAGACATTAAAGACCCACAGGTTGCCGAAACCATACAAACCTATACCATCCGTTCAATGGCAAAGGCTATATACGATGTAAACAATATTGGTCACTACGGCCTGGCGTTCGACTATTACACCCACTTTACATCACCCATACGGCGTTATCCCGACCTTATTGTACACCGAATGCTTCAACACTTCCTGGATGGCGATAAAGGGCCTTCAAAATCCCAATTGGAGTTATGGTGTAAACACTCCTCTGCCCAGGAAAAGAAGGCAAGCGATGCAGAACGGGCTTCGATCAAGTACAAACAGGTAGAGTACATGAAAGAGAATATTGGCAAAATATTCGACGGAGTAGTTTCGGGTGTGGCAGAATGGGGAATTTTTGTTGAGGTAGCAGAAAGTAAGTGCGAAGGGATGATCTCATTAAGAAGCATTCGGGACGACATGTATGTTTACGACCAGAAAGCACTTTGTGTGCGCGGAACAAAAACAAAAAAGACATTCCGCTTGGGGACAAAAGTAAAGATCAAGGTAAAAGGCGCGGATATGATGAAGCGTCAGATCGATTTTGAACTGATGTAATCAATCATAACAAAACAGCGTGTAATTCTTCAAATCACACGGTGTTTTTTTCCATGTACCTTCCGGCTGTTCAGAGCTAATCCTTTGCAGCAAAAAACGTTTGTTCGCTTTTCCTCCGTGAAACGATACGCCATGATGACGCAATAAATAAAATTCCAGACTCCAGGCCTGAAGCAATTCCTCCTCAACCGCAATTACCTCTTTTTTAGGAATACAGTTGGTCAAAGCATAAACATCCTTCAATAATTCTTTATCGCGGGAACACTCACCGATTTTGGATGATGCAATGGTTACAGAAATGAAAAAAAACAACATTGCTACTACAAGATTCCATTTGCGTATTCGCTTACCTGAAAGCAAGTTTATAACCGGCATCTTAATAAACACACCGGCAGCCATTGCGTAAAAAGGAAGTGAAGGTACCAGATAAAAGTCCCGCTGCACACCGGTAGCCATTAATGGAAGCGAGGCAGAAATACCAAGAAATAAAAATAGTTTAAACTGTTTTCTGTTAAATGAAACGGCTTTAAAACCATTAACCATTACAATCAAAACACATATTCCGATAGCAATGCCTAGTTGTGAAATCAGATCCACAATTACAGTAAAATGGTTCGTTGTTGTTGGTTCCGACTCAATCCGAAACAACAAACGATCGAAAAAATAAAACGACAGACTCTCTGTGGCTTCCGGTATCAAAATCAAGGAGAACATCGCCAGCAGAAAGAAAAGCAGCAATCCCACCGAAAGATAAATTCCTTTCTGCAAATTCTCCTTTGCATATACCCAATACCAAATAAACGGGAAAGCAATAGGGAATAATCCCGGTATTCCTTTACATAAAAATGCTGCAACAATACTCAACGCTCCAAGTAAAAACCATAAAATGTTACGAGAAATAAAATACCTGAGCTGAAACAGAATTGACATTAATGTAAACATACCCATGGTGTTCTCCATGAGATTATTGGAATACGACCAAAAGCAAACAGGAATTGTAATCCAAATTACTAATGGAAGCCAGGCTGAATTTTCTTCATCCGAATGAAACTCCTTCCAGATGAGCACGATTAAAGAAACCGCTACAAGCATGGTAAAAAACGAATACGCTCTTTCGGTATACATACTCTCACCAAATAATCTGAAAAAAATTGATTGCAGGTAAAACCCAAGAGGCGGGTGTTCCATAAAACTGCCTGACCCGGCTTTGTACCATGTAGGCGACAAAAACGGATGCCAGAATGACCCTTCTCCTACCGCCATGTTTTTCGCAACAATTGCGTATTGCTGCCCATCCATGAACATCCCGTCCTGAACTAATGTGGCAATCACCAACAGAATTACCAGTGCCCAAAACAGAATCCAGTTTCGATTCCGCAAAAGGAACTGCATCATAAAATCAAAAATGAGTCTTACACTAGGTTAAGACGATTCACTAAATCATCTTTGTAAGAACCGCCGATTGGAATAACTTTTTTGTCATTCTCCAAAACGAGGTTTGGTAAATCGATCGAGGCGATCTTATCAATACGCACAATGAAAGAGCGGTGCACGCGAATAAAATCACTCACAGGCATTTTCTTTTCAATGTCTTTCATTGTGGAATGAATTGTATAACGACTGTTAAGAGTGTTAATCACCACATAGTCCTTCAACGCCTCGATATAATAAATCTCTTTGGTATTGAGTTTAATCAGGCGAGAATTGGATTTAACGAAAATATAGTCTTTCGATTCTTTGTTCTCAACGATAGAATAAAGGAAGTCACGTTCTTTTACAATCTCACTTTCCTTCTTATGCTTATACAACGCCATCTCAATTGAGGTGTGCAGATCAATTTCTTTAAACGGCTTAATGATATAACCATAAGGCTCTGTCACCTTTGCCTTGGCAAGCGTGCTTTCATCTGCATATGCAGTAAGAAAGATAACAGGAATCCCTTCGTTCTTTTTAATCTCTGCTGCAGCATCTATTCCGGTGATAGTGCCTTTGAGCATGATGTCCATCAACACAATATCAGGACGCAATTCAGAAGCCAGTGCAATTGCCTTTTCGCCTGTAGATGCAGAACCCACAACGTTGTAACCAAGTTTAGTCAGGCTCTGCTGAATGTCTTTGGAAACAATGCTTTCGTCTTCAACTACCAGTACGCTTGTCTTGGACATATTCATCGGTTTAGTTCGATTTTTTCAAAAGTAATCAAATATTCAGTGCCCTTACCGGGTGTGGAATTGAGCGTCATGGTTCCTTCAATTTGTTCTACAAGAGTAGAAACCAGCTGCAAACCGAGTGTCTCTGTTGCATTCGCATCAAAGCCTTCCGGTAAACCAACACCATTGTCCTGAACACCCATCATAACAAGCTTGCCCTCTTCCCTCAGCTCGATCCTGATACAGCCTTTCCGCCCATTTGGGAAAGCGTATTTTAACGCATTAGAAACCAACTCGTTAACAATCAACCCACAGGGAATTGACTGATCGAGGTTAAGGTGTACATCGCCCAAACGAAAGTCCAGTTCGACCAAATCGCCAAAAACCTGGTATGAATGTACCAAATTTTTCGATAAGTCATATATGTAGTCTGAAAAATTTACGGAACTGAACATCTTGGTCTGGTAAAGACTCTCGTGGATGAACGACATGGATTTGATCCTGTTCTGGCTTTCACGCAGGATCTGGAGCGTGTTTTCATCTTTCACGTAACTCGACTGCAGATTAAGAATGCTCGAAATTACCTGCAAATTGTTCTTCACCCTGTGGTGAACCTCCTTAAGCAGGATCTCCTTCTCCTTAAGTGAATCGATAAGGCTGTTTTCGGCTTCCTTCTTCTCGCTGATATCACGAATTACCACCAGAGCTTCCTGATCATTGATACGGGAATAACGCGCTTCAAAATGCCTGAAATGACCCCGTATTGGTGCACTGTATTCAATTTGCACTACTTCTCCAGTAGTAATGGCATGTAGAATAGAGCTGAGAAAACGCTGACCCATTTCTCCGGGAAAATGCTGAAGGATGTTTATTCCAATAAAATTTTCAGGGTCGTCCGCCAGATCATTCCGGTTTTTAAAGATCACATCCAGGTATTCGCCACTTTTACTCATCCTGAATATTAAATCCGGTAATGCTCGTATCATTGCCGCGTTTCGTTCTTCACTGATCTTTAATTCAATCTGCGCCTTTCTTCGCTCAGTAATATCATAGGCAACACAACTGATTTCTTCAATCTCTCCTGAATCAAGAAGAATTGGATTTAAAAAGATCTCAAACCATGCGCCATTCTCATTTCCTCCCAATAATGGACCTTCTGTCTCTTCGGCTTTTCCGTTAAATGAATTGGCAAATGCCGCGCGAAGAATTCGAGAGAACACCGGGCCGGGTAATCCGCCTAATAAATCCTGGTATGAATCTCCGGTCTCAACAGTTTTGCCTACAACACTTTTTACCACTTCTCCAAATATGCGGTTGAACGATGTAATCTGTAAATCTTTATCCATCGTCCACATCATCATATTCGATGAGTTTTCGAAAATAGCCTTGATCTTTGCATTCTGCTCTTCAACGATGCGTTCTGCTTCAATGATCTCAGTAATATCCCGAGATACACCCATTGACCCGATAATCTTTCCTGAAGGATCCTTAATCAAAGCGGCAGATAAATAAGAAATAAATGTTTCTCCGTTTTTCCTTCGGTTCACAATTTCTCCTGTGAAAGAACCTTGTTCTTCCAGTGAATGCTGTATTTTTTCAAATTCATTTTGACTACTGTACAATACTGCAGGATGTACGCCGATCAACTCCTCCTCTGTATACCCGAAAGCACGTAAAGCAGCGGTATTGATCATATCAATTTTCATATCCACACCGGATGCCATAATCATATCGATCGAGCTTCCGATAATACCCTGAAGAAACTGCTGAATCTCTATCAGCTTTTCCTGCGTTAATTTATGCTCCTGAATTTCTTCTTCAAGCAGTCTGTTCGTTTGTTCGGCAATTTCTGCCCGCAATTTTTCTTTTTCGAGCTGTAATTCAAGCGTAATATTTTTAAGCGTGGTCTGAATTACATTTTCACCTTCATAACTTACCAATTGAGATTTCGTTTCGACATCTAAAATCTTTCCGTTGTTGTCCTTTATTTTAATGCGTATGAAAGGAACATCTTCTCCATTCAATACCTGCTGGCGTCTGATTTCACTTTCTTCGCGGTATTCCGGTAACAGAAAATCGTATATAGAAAACTTATCAATACCAAAACCCTCTTTATCTAAACCAACTATTTCGAAAGATGCTTTATTCGCAAAAATGACCCTTCCGTCTTTGTGAAGAATTATTCCATAAGGCGATCCTTCCACAAGATCTTCATAGGATTTCTTACTTTCCAAAAGTTTATTCTCCGCTTCCTTTAAGCCGGAAATATCGATAATGGTACCAATCAGAACATTGCTTTCTTCAATTAAAGAAACATTGAGCAAAGCCCAAACTTCCGTTCCATCCTTTCGTTTGTATTTCAATTCATAATTGGTCAGAACATTCTCCTTTCTCAAGGCGTTCAGATAATCCAGCCTGTCCTTCTCATCATAATAAAAATCCTTACTGGTGCCCTTTAATAATTCTTCCTTTGAGGAATACCTAAACATTTTTACAAAGGCTTCATTGCAATCCAGAATTCTTCCGTCTACAGTTGTCCTGAAAACACCAGCAAGGTTTCGTTCAAACAGGATTCGTAAATTTCTTTCAGATTCTTTAATAGCGTCTTCAAACTTTTTCGTTTCCGAAACATCGCGAACAACACCAAAATTTCTGAATAACCTACCCTCCTCGTTAAATTGAGGATACATTGCCTCCTCTAACCATATATATTCACCTTTGGTCTTGGACCAAAATCTGTAGGTAAAAATTCCGGATGATTTTTTATTCTTCAGGTCTCTTATCCTGCCTGCAACGGTTATAAGATCATCAGGATGGAACAATTCATTGATTTTTCCACTTTGTACATCTCGGATATATTCTTCTTTGCTTAAACCAATTAATCGTTCTATCTGGGGGCCGACAAAATGAAAATGCTTATTTCCGGATTCGTCAATATCGAGACTGTAAACAAGTGAATCGATATTATCAATTACCATTTGCAGGTTTTGCTGAGCGGAACGGATCCTTTTCTCTGCTTCTTTCATCTCCGTAATATCGAATACCGTACCTTCAATGTATTCGGGTTGATTTGCTGCATTTCGAATCAGTGACACATTTTCAAGCAACCATTTTACTGTACCATTTCTTAATGTAATCTGACTTTCATGATTTAAAATTGTATTACGCTCTTTAAGTAACTTAATAAAACTACCCTTATCCGTTGAATCAGCATAAACCTCACTAATACTTTTTCCAATAACAAGGGAACCGGAACCATAACCCATAATTCGGGCCAATGAATCATTACAATCAATTATTACATTATCAAGATCAAGCCTGTAAAAACCAGCAAGGTTTCGCTCTACCATTAAACGATAACGTTCTTCTGAACGCTTTAATTCCATTTCATTATTCATCCGTAATGTAACATCCGAGGAAATGCCGATGTTGGCATAATGTCTTCCGGTATGATCAATTTTTGGATATACTTTTTCTTCCAGCCAGATATAACCTTTTTTATCCGACAAGAACCGATAATGCATCATTACCGGTTCTTTATCTTTATTTAATCTTTTACCTGCTTCAAGTACAGCAGGCAAATCATCAGGATGAATTCTTTCTATAATCCTTCCGGCCTTAATTTCTGTGATATATTCATCTGCACTGTATCCTAAAACCTTTTCAATTGCTGCTGATACATATTTAATTGTCCTGTTTCCCTTCTCATCAATTGCAACGTTGTATACAATATTGTCAACAGAATCCAATACTGTTAAAAGCCGATCGCGGCCAATCATCATTTCATTTTTGTTATCACGCAAATTCCGAATTAACGTATAACGAGTATAATGAATAATATAACAAACCAATCCTACAACAAATACAAGTACAATTACACTATTAGGGTCAACTTCCGTTGGAAAATTAATGTTTAGTGATCCAAATATTGAGATCAACAAAAATGAAATTGAATAAATTACAGTGTATCGGTGATCAAGAATTCCTATACTGATTGCAAAAAAAGCAAGAATGAATCCCATAAAATCTTCCGTATTGTATCCGCTCGAATACATATTAAGGAAAGCATAAATGCTAGAGGCAAAACAAATAATGTAGAACAATAACCGAAGATGGTTTCTTACCCATGAATTAAAAAAAGAGAAGATGAGTGTAAAGAGAAACGAAAATTCGATAGATAAATCAACCTCCCAATACCTGGTTGTACTCTCAGAATATATTGTTGATGTAAGTAATGGAGTAATTATTGATGCAAAAAGCAAATAAACCCTGAATATTTTATACGGTTTATCATCATCATAGAATCCGAACTCACGGGAAAAAAATGTAATGAGCTTTCTGATCATTGCTCTACTGCATTCGGTTTAAGCGGCGACATTTTATCCTTCACCTTAACTCCGTCCAAACGAACTTCCACTCCGCGTTTATAACTAATCACCAGATGCACGGTACCATCTTCTTCATAATGCACCCAATCACCTTCTTTTAATCCTTGCTTGAATTTACCTTCTAATCGCACTTTCCCGTCCGGGTAGAAATACTTGTGTTTACCTTCTGCCAAACCACTTACATATTTTCCTTTAAAAGCAATTTGCCCGTTGGCATATACATATTCCCATTCTCCATCTCTTTCATCATCTGCAAAAAAACCTTTTTCAGTATGATCTCCAACATTATAATACCACTCTCCATTCATTTTTCCATCAACAAATTCTCCTTTTGTCATGATGTTCCCAAGAGAATCATAATATATAACTGTACCGTCTTCTTTACCGTACCTGAAATTTTCTTCTCGTTGAACTGTGCCGTTTGAATAATACCATATCCATGGTCCATGCGGTTTACCCTTTTGGTATTTTCCTTTCTGTTCCATCTTACCATTGCGATGGTAAAACTTCCATTCATCCACCCGCAAGCCTTTATCGTATTTTCCTTCAGCTCGTAATTTACCATCCGCATGATAAAGCTTCCAAGGACCCTCATTAGAGCCATCCTCATTAATTATTCCCTCAGATTGAAGTGTATCGTTCTTAAAGATAAAAGAGTTTATTAAAACACCACTGGAATCATATTCACGAAATATCCCGTTTTTTCGTTCCCCGCTGTAACCTCCAAATAAACGAACAACACCATTTGAATGATATTCCGTTCTGAAATCGATAAATATTGTTTCTTCAGATTCTTCCTGCTTTTTACCATCTTCATATTTCTCGATGGTTTTAATACTTCCCTTTTTATCGTATTCTTTAAAGAATCCGATCTGTACACCGGAACTGTATTCAGATTCCTTTTTTACTGAACCATCCGGATAAAACTCAAGCCACTTTCCTGTTTTCTTACCCTCTGCATCAGTACGATTTATCAGCATCTGATTGCGTAATTGTCCTTCCTGAAACTCTTCAATCGTAATAATTGTACCACTCGTATCAAATTCCCTTACCTGACCGTTTAATTCATTTCCCTTATACACTTGCGTTTTTTTAACAGCACCGTTGGAATGAAATTCGGTTGCAGGACCATCTTTGATGTTATTTGTAAAATTTTCTTCTTTTAGAAGAACACCTTTTTCATCATAGGTTTTTGTAATACCATTCTTTTTTCCGTTTGCATAATTTATTTCCGTCTGAATAATTCCCTTGTTGCTATAAAATTTCCAGGTACTGTCGAGCTCCAGATTTTTTCTGTTACCCTCCGTTTTTAACTGCCCATTTTCATAGTAAGTTTTCCAGTAGCCATCGGGCTTACCATTTTTGAGCGTGCCTTCGCTGGATTTGTTTCCGTTGGGAAAATAAAAAATGTTGAAACCATTTGGATCTACCGTTTGAGCGAAGGTAAGCGGTAATCCCAACAGAATCATTGCCAGCGTCAGTAAATAGTTTCTACCCACTTTTAAATAATATTATATTTTTTTTTTAATGATGTATTTCTTTATTACGGTGTTCATACTGTTCATAGTATGTGGTGATTGTGCTTGATTAAATGACTTGTCAGACTTTATGAGCAGCTTATTAGTTCTTAAACTTTTGATTGATAACAAAGTAAGCAATTTTTAACAAGAAGTGAAAAAGCTTTCATGAGGATAATTTTTTACTTTTGAGTGAAGTTAATTGTTCATTTCAATGTGTGCCCGGGCCTCATACAATCTCTCAACTTTTGATGAATGTTTCAGGAACTTGGTTATAGGAGAACACTTTGGGATATCAGGTGTTTTGTTTTGAGAAGATATTAACCGGAAAACTTCACTATCAACAGTCATAATCTTTACAACTTTTATTAATAAACCACTCAACAAACTTTGAACCATGAAGAGAATTGCTATCGGAGCCGATCACGCCGGATTTCAGCTGAAATCACGTTTAATTGAACGCCTACAATCATTAGGTTACTCAGTGGAAGATAAGGGTTGTTATTCGGAAGACAGTGTTGATTACCCTGATTTTGCTCATCCTGTTGCCGATAGTGTTGAGAAAAAGGAAGTTGAGTTTGGAATTCTATTGTGTGGAAGCGGAAACGGAATCTCAATGGCCGCTAACAAACACGCCGGAATTCGTGCCGCACTCTGCTGGATGCCAGAAATTGCTTCATTGGCACGACAACATAATGATGCAAATATTTTAACCATTCCTGCCAGGTATGTAACCGAAAATGAGGCTTATGCTATAATGGATACGTTTTTAGGCACTGCTTTTGAAGGTGGTCGTCATGAAAAACGCGTAAACAAGATTGCATGTGTATGAAAACAAACAACCTTTTAACAATTGCACTGTTTTTTCTGTTTATATCCTGTTCATTTGCCCAGCAAGGAATTGATAGTGTAGCGCTTAGATTTTCTGCCTTTATTAACAAGGAGGATATGAAACGTCACCTGGAAATACTGGCTTCAGATGATTATGAGGGAAGAGAAACCGGGAAGGAAGGACAAAAAAAAGCAGCAAAGTATATTTCTCAGCAGTTTCGCGATTATGGTATAAAACCATTATTCCCGGAGGAGTCGTATTACCAGGTTTTTTATCTGTTGGAACGCAAACCTAAGGGTACCATTACAGCCGCCGGTAAAGATTTTCGGTTTATTTCCGACTTCTATTATTATCCGGGATTTGCTGATATCAACCTTAAAGTTGAGGATATTCTCTTTCTGGGATATGGAATTGAAGACAGTAAATACAACGATTACGAAGGCAAAGATGTAAAGGGCAAGGTTGTTGTGATTCTTGATAAAGAACCTTTCGATAAGAAAGGACGATCATTGGTGACCGGAACAAAAGACTTGTCGAAATGGTCGAAGGAAAGTCGAACTAAATCGGCTCATGCCCGTGAAAAAGGGGTGCGTGCAATGATTGTAGTAAAGAAGGATTATCTCACGGCCTTGGAATATTCAAAGCATTATATTGAATCGCCCACGCTCATGTTGGAAATGGACACAACGAGCATCGATTATCAAAAGGACAGAAAACGATTACCTGTGTTTTACATCAGCGAAAACATGGCAGAAAATCTATTAGGAAAGGATTTTTTGCAAACGACAAGTGCATTAATTTCAAAAAATAAAAAAAGCATCACGGCAATAATACCGGCATCTGTGCATATACAAATCGATAGAGACAATAACCGACTCTCTTCGGAGAATGTACTCGCATATATAGAAGGAACCGATTTAAAAAAGGAACTTGTGGTAATAACTGCGCATTATGATCATATAGGTGTTGAAGACGGAAAAGTATTTAACGGAGCAGATGACGACGGATCAGGAACTGTTGCGATTATGGAAATTGCTGAAGCATTTCAAAAAGCCAGCGCAGCAGGATTTCGTCCAAGAAGATCTATTCTGGTGATGCCGGTTTCGGGAGAGGAAAAGGGGCTTCTTGGTTCTTATTACTATTCGCAATACCCGGTTTTTCCCCTTGAAAATACGGTCGCAAATTTGAATATTGATATGATAGGACGTTTAGACGATCGTCATAAGGACAACCCGAATTATGTATATGTGATCGGGTCAGATATATTGAGTATGGACCTTCACAATGTGAGTGAACAGGCAAACACAACTTACAGCAATTTGCAATTGGATTATACCTATAATGACCCAAAGGATCCCAATCGCTTTTATTATCGTTCCGATCATTACAATTTTGCGCGTAAAAATGTGCCTGTCATCTTTTATTTTAACGGCGTTCACGAAGATTACCATAAGCACACGGATGATGTGGAGAAAATTGATTTCGAAAAAATGGAAAAAATCACAAGACTTGTCTTTTTTACGGCATGGGATCTTGCAAACCGAAACAGCAGGCCGGAATTGAATGGAAAAGGGGTAAAAAAATAAAATTTTAAAAAATTACTCCGCGAGAAGAGTCTCAAGAAAAAGCTGATTTTTTTCAGCGTAACGTTCGTAATACTGTCCTGTTCCCGGGCCATAAAATCCTGTATAAATTTTACGGACCTGGCCTTTTTTATCAATGAAGATAGTGGTAGGATAAGACATTACATGATTCAACATTGGAAGAGCAGCCGCTGCATCTTCTTTTTGAGCCGTACCTGCTACCAGAAATTTCCAATCAGCACCTAGATGGGTTTTGTGTTTGCGGATGTTGCGCGCCGAAGAAGCAAAATCGCTGGTTCGCTCAAAGCACAGGGAAATAATTTCAAGTCCCTTTGGATGGTAAATATCATATAACGACTTGAGGTAACCGGTTTCGTCCATACAGTTAGGGCACCATGATCCCATTAACTCCACAATCGTAACCTTTCCGGAATACTCTGCAGAAGGAAATGAAACGGTGTTATTATCGATATCAGGAAATGAAAATTCCAAACCGCTATACCCTTCTTTTATGTAGGTTAGACTTTCGGGATCGGAAAGTTCAAACGCATCATCACGAACAGCTACCCAGGGCTCTTTCCAATGGGTTCCGGAATAGAACATACCATCAATGGATGATGTATCCAAAAGCGTGGCGGTGAAATAAAAAGCGTGACTTCCGTCGAAACAGGATAATTGCATGGTATTGCCGTTCACACGTCCTTCCAAATAACGATAATCTCCTGTTTCGGTAATAAAAGTGCCTGTAACAATATCTTTTTCCTGTTCAAACAATCCAACAGCCATATATTGCTCTTCACTTCCTTTGCTAAAGGTAACTTTCCACTTCCCTTTAAAAGAGGCGTCTTCCCCTTTCGTTTCGTCTTTGGTAAATCGTTCGGTTTTATTGTATTCGGCAAAAGCGGGAATTTTGTAGTCGGGACTTTTTGAATAGTTAAACCAAGTCCCCTCCAGTGTATGGTCGCCGTTGCGTTTCATCTTGAATTCGCTATCGAAAACAGGTAGCCGGAAAAAAACGGAGTCGTCGGTTACAGAAAATTGTTCTGTTCTTATTTTTTCGCTTCCATTTATAATTTCGGCTGTATAAACACTGTTTTCTTCGCTGAGTGTAAAACAAAAAGGAAGGAACAGCCCCTCGCCTAAATTGAGTTGCAGTCGCCAGGTTCCGGCGGGTAATGTCGATGGTTTGGTTGATTCTTTAACGGGTGACGAACAAGCCGCCAGCACAAGAAGAAGGAAAAGGGGATAACGTCTCATTCGTTTTCTACAGGCCTCAATATTACCCAGAATTCCAATATCAGGGAAAAACTTTGTGTATTTTGCCACTCCATGCAACCTTTTCGCATGGTTTGATGTCTTTATTCCGGAACGCCCAATGACCGATGAGCAACTAATCAAAGAATGTCTGTCAGGCCGCCCATCAGCGCAAAAGACGCTTTATGAGCGTTTTTCACGAAAAATGATGGGTGTTTGTATAAGATATTCAAGTAGTTATGAAGAGGCGCAGGACGTTTTGCAGGATGGTTTTGTGAAGGTTTTTGAAAAACTCGGTACATATTCCGGGAATGGTTCTTTTGAAGGTTGGGTACGCAGAATAATGGTCAACACTGCCCTCGATTCCTGGCGAAAAAATAAGCAGGAGCGCGAGATGCAGGACATTGATGAGGTCGGCTACGGTTTAAGTTCGGGAGAAGACATTGTTTCGAACATCACCGCTGAAGATCTTCTGGCCATATTGCAAACAATACCTTCCGGTTACCGGATGGTTTTTAATCTTTATGTTATTGAAGGTTATAGCCACAAGGAGATCGGTGAAATGCTGAATATTACGGAAAGCACTTCCAAGAGTCAATTTTCAAGAGCACGAAGTTATTTAATGAACATTCTGCAGAAACAAAACATGTTATAAACGCTGTGAGCGACAAAAAAAACATAGAAGAATTATTCCGCGACAAGTTCAGCGGATTTGAATCCGATCCGGGTGCTGGTTCCTGGAATGCCATTCAGTCGCGCATTCCTTCCCCTGCTGCCGGTACAGGTCTTGGTTCGGGGCTTTTTTCAGCGAAAATTTTGACGATTGTATCCGTAGTCTCTGTTGTAGCAGGTCTTGGAATTGGGTATTTGATTGGCGGTGGTGATTCGGCTACAACTAAGGAAACAGACACAGAGATAGCCGCAAAAACCGATCAGGTTGTTGAAGCAACTATTGACTCACCCGAAGAAGAAAACATACTTAGCTCAACAGTTGTAATTGAGGAACCGGTATCTATGGACGCCCCTGAGGGTCCGAAACAAAAAGTTGTTATTAAAGAGGTTCCGGAACCCGGTTCTATTGCGCAAAGCTGGTTGACACCCTCTGATCGTAAAAAACCATTTGTTGCCAAAGGTTCAGAGCCTGTTGCAACAAGCTCCAATGAAAAACAGAATCCGGCAGCAACACAAATTTCTTCGGAGGAAAAAAAGACCAATTGGGTAGAAACAAAAGTTGATGAATCATTACCTGTTGCAGTTATTGGCACTTCATTAACAGGCGGTCCTGCTCCATTGTATGTGGATTTCAAAAGTGTATATGCTGCACAACAGTATGAATGGAATTTTGGCGATGGAAAAACATCGAAAGAAGTTTCGCCGGTACATAAGTTTGAAGAGCCGGGTAATTATCAGGTTACGCTTGTAGTAAAAGATGCTAAAGGAAACAGCTCTACCGACCAGGTTACTATTCAGGTCAAGGAAGGGTCTGTTCTTAATCTTCCTAATGTAATAAGTCCGAATAACGACGGATATAATGATGTCTTTACTTGTCAGGAGTGCAAAAACATTGCTTCGATTTATCTGGTTGTTTCAGACCGTTCAGGAAACACCATCTATTTTGAAACAACAGATACCAACTTCGCATGGGATGGTCGCGACCGGTCCGGCAAGACGGTTGCTGATGGAATTTACATTGTGCAGTTCAAGGCATACGATACCTATGGAAAGGAATACAAAAAAGTGTTTTCACTTACTGTGAAACAATAAAGGAGATTACTGCTTGCTTTGGAGAGCCCCGGGATTTCATTTCCGGGGTTTTTTCTTTCGCTTTGGACAGGAAAAGCCGTATTTTTGAAAAAAATTTTTAAAAATATGCTACCCAAGAAAGTTGAAACGGCGCTAAACGCACAAATAGAAATTGAAGCTGAGTCCTCTCAATTTTACCTTGCAATGGCTTCTTGGGCTGAGTGCAACGGCTTACCCGGCGTTGCTGAGTTTCTTTATGCGCATTCTGATGAGGAACGTATGCACATGCTAAAGCTGGTAAAATATGTAAATGAACGAGGAGGACATGCAGTCATTCCTGCGCTTTCTCAACCTCCGAAAACGTTCAAGGATCTTCATTTTGTTTTTGAAAAATTGTTGCAGCATGAAATCCTTGTTTCAGCCGAGATCAATAAAGTAGTTGATGTTTGTCTGAGGGAGAAAGACTACTCAACACACAATTTTATGCAGTGGTATGTTTCTGAACAAATCGAAGAAGAAGCGCTTGCCCGTACGATCATGGATAAATTACGCATGATTGGAAACGATAAGGGGGGCATGTATTTGTTCGATAGAGATATTCAAACGCTTACTGCCAATACCGCTGGTGGTCCTGCTAATAAAGCCTGATTCTTTGCAAGGAAGATCCTTCAGGGTACTTTTTTTTGCTTTTGGAATTTTCATTAGCTCCTGTGGCTATGGAATAGATGTGCCGGTAAAGTTGAAACAACACGTTTATCAACTCAGTCACACAAAAAAACCGCGAAGTGTAAATTTTCAATCCGGCCTTGATGAAGCATCGGCCTATATCCGGGGCTCGCTTGATTCAATAGGACAAGGCTGGAGGAAACAAGAGTACCGCGTTGATTCGCTTCGTGTACACAATATCATTGCTTTTTATGGTGATACCACTTTGCCTCGGCTTGTAATTGGTGCGCATTATGATGTGTGTATGAACCTGCCAGGTGCGGATGATAATGCCAGTGGCGTTGCCGGATTATTGGAGTTGAGCAGAAGACTGAACATTGAAAAACCCCGCTTGAAGCATTGTATTGAAATGGTTTTTTATACCCTTGAAGAACCCCCTCATTTCAGAACAGTTAATATGGGAAGTTATGTGCACGCCAAGGATCTTGCTGATCGAAAAGTAAATGTTGAGGCGATGGTTTGTCTGGAAATGATCGGTTTTTATTCGGACGAAAAAGGCTCTCAGCAATACCCGGCCAATATCATGAAGTTATGGTATCCCAACAGAGGTAATTTTATTGCGGTTGTCGGGAAAAAAGGGATGAAGGATCTTGGTTCGGTTTTTAAGAAGGGAATAAATAAATATTCAAACCTGCCTTGTGAAATGTTAATTGCACCCTCAAGAGTGGAAGGTGTTGATTTTTCCGATCATCTGAATTATTGGTTATTCGGTTTTAAGGCCATTATGTTAACAGATTCTGCTTTTATGCGTAACAAGAATTACCATAAGCGAACGGATACCTGGGATACCCTCGATTACGAAAAAATGGCGGAACTTGTAGAAGGCTTATTTCGTACACTGAAGACTTATTATTGAAAATGTATTTATTCAGAGGTTTATTTGTTTTCTTCCTGGCGCTTTCTTTGTCCGGTCAGCTGAACGCGCAGGCCGGCAAACGATCGAAAGTATCAGATGGAAAAGAAACCTATAATTCTTCGCGATCAAAGAAAAAGCAACAGAAAACCCGCTCAACCTTTACTGCAAAACCCAATAAGAAGCGCTCCAACCGCGATAAAGACGCTTTTGTAGCCCGCAGTCGCAAAAAGGACAATGCAAAACCGGCTGATCATTTTGTGGCATCTTCACGACCCAAAAAGAAAAGTAAAGAAAGCGATTCGTTTTCTGCAAGAAGGCGGAAGGCAAATGGTGGCTCAGGCGACGATAGTTTTAAATCCAGGGGAAGAAAACCTTCAGGCGGCTCAGGCGATGACAGTTTCAAATCACAGGGACGTAAACCCAGGGTGGTAACTGAGGATTCGTTTGTGGCAAGGGGAAAGAAACCTTCTTCGGGAGGAGGGAAAGACGCGTTCAGTACCAAAACCTCAACCCGGAAAAAAAGTGTGGAAAAGTCGGATCCCTTTTCTGGTAAGGGTAAACGTAAAAAAGCAAAAGCCGGTGAAGGCTATGGCAAAAAGAAACTGAAGTTGTTCCGATCGAAGGAAGAGCGAAAAAGGGTTAAAAAGGAACGCAAAGAGCGTCACGACCCCGAATTCAGGCAAAGTCAGCGTAAAATCGAGCGAAAAAACCGCCGCGAACGATCCAAAAATAAGGGTAATGACGCCCTTCCAAAGCCTATGCTTAAGCAGAATTACTAGGCAACGCCTCTTATGGCACGGTTTTTAGAGCATTAATTGTGATGAACAGCACAGAATTAATGTTATATTGCAAAACAAATTCCTACATCCAGAAGTAGAAGCATGAAGAGGTGGTTCCTAATAGCATTATTGGTCTTTCCGACACTTGCTATGGATATGCTGTCCGGCGATCCAAAGGACACCCATAAAACTGTAAAAGCATTATTCGTGTATCAATTTGCTACGCTCGTGGATTGGCCTAAGGAATTTAAGAAGGGAGACTTTATTATTGGGGTCTACGGCGAATCACCGCTGTATGATGAATTAACCAATAAATACTCTAATCGCTCCGTGGGAAGTCAGGCTATTAAGATTCGCAGTTTTCAAAGCTATAACAGTATTACACCCTGTCATATACTTGTGGTTGCACCGGAAGTAAGTGATAAAGTAGCCGACCTTGCAAAGAAATTTAAATCAAGCAGCACCCTGATTGTATCGGAAAAAGAAGGCAAACTGAAAGAGGGAGCAGTTATCAGCTTCGTGATCAAAGACAATAAACAATCCTACGAACTAAGTAAATCAAACGCATCAAAAAGTAAGCTGATAATTGGGTCAAAACTTGAAAATCTGGCCGCAAGAGTTGAATAATATGAAGAGGATAATTTACATAGCGCTATTTATGCTGATCTCAGGATCCACTGCTTTTGCGCAGGGTCCTGTAGCGGAGCGCGCTCTTCAGGCCTATCAAGGTAACGAGTGGGATAAGGCCGCACGAATTATCGATAGTGCTTCTGTTGCTTCAGGTGAGGCTGCAGATCCTTTTACATGGCATTTACGTGGGTTCATTTATAAAGACATTTACAAAATCGCACAAAAAGAAAATAGAAACTCAACGGCCCGTGCAATTGCAATTGAGTCGTTCTACAAATCAAATGAACTCGATAAGGCAGGTGACTTTACGCAGCGCAATAATGGTTCAATTCGCAGTCTTGTAATTTCTTACTTCAATGATGCTGTCCGATTGATGGACACCACCAACTACATGGAATCAGAAAAATTCTATTTGGAATATAAACGTCAGATGAAGCGTTTTGCTCCGGCAACTGATTTCATGAAATCGGATGTTGAATATTACAATGCCTTTGCAACCATTTTGGTAAAGAAATTCAACAGAATGGAAAAAGGTGCCGATGTGTTTTTCAATAAGGCGATAGAAGTTTATCAGAAAGTAATTGAACTTGACAGTAACAACTGTCTGGCACATTACCAGATCGGAATATTGTATTACAATAAAGGTGTTGAGATCTTGCTTAATCTTGATCCTACAACGCCATTGGAAGAAATCATCAAATCACAGGAGATTTGTGTAGAGCTCTTCCAGAAATCGAAGCCACACATGTACAAAGCATGGGAGCTTCAAAACTGCAAGGATATTAATCCGCTCGAAATCGCAGAAGGGCTGAGCGGCATTCACTATCAGTTGAATGAACCGGATAAATTTAAGTATTGGGAAGACCTGAAAAAGAAACTTCAGGAGGGTGAGGATAAATAACCAAAAACCAGACACCCCATTATGAAGTTCAGGTTTAATATCGGACGACGAATCGGATTAGGTTTCGGAGTCGTTATTTTCTTTATCACAGTTATCTTTTCGGTTACCGTTCAGAATGTAATTTCCGGCCTTTCTATTTTCGAAGAGTCGAAAAAACTGAACGAACAAATCACCAGAATCGAAACGCCTTCGGTGAACCTGGTTATTGAACTCAGCAATCTGATTCAGGAATCAAAAGCACTAATTACTAAATGGGCAACCGAACAGTCGAGGGATGATAATCCGGATAAACTGCGTCTCGTTGCCTTAATGAACAAAGAGCTGCCAAGGGTAAAAGGCCAGATCAAGGAGTTTACCACCTACTGGCCTCAGGAGGAGGTGACCATCATCGATTCTGTATTCAACAACATTGAGCAGCTGACAGGATTATATACCCAAATTCAGGAACTGCTCGTCACCTTCGAAGATTATTCAGATGCAGAACGTGCCCTGATGGCGCGTTTTCTGGTTGAAACGGATGGTGATGTGGATAGGGAAGTGAAAATGATTATGATGTCCCTGAATCGTCTTAAAAGGATGCAGGAAATGCGCTTGAAGAACACAAGGGATGCACAGGTGGTTTCGAGTAATGCAACAATGGGTTCTTATAAATTCCTGATTTATCTTCTTCTCATTTCGGGTGTGGGGCTTGTTGTTGGATCAATACTTATCGCAACGTTTACTTCTCGCTCTATTGTACGTCCTGTTGCTCGTTTGAAGAGCAGTCTTCAAATGTTGGGTAAAGGAATCATTCCGGAAGAACAGATCTCCCCTCGCGATGATGAAATTGGAGAGATGACCATTGCGATGAATAATCTGATCGATGGTTTTCGCCGCACAACAGATTTCTCGCGTCAGGTGGGTATTGGTAATTTTAACTACCAGTATCGGCCGCTAAGTGATCAAGACGTACTGGGCCATGCCCTGTTAAAAATGCGTGATGACCTCGCGGAGAATGAACGAATACTTGAACAAAAAGTAATCGAACGAACAGAAGAGGTTGTTCGTCAGAAAGAGGAAATTGAAAAACAACGCCAGAAACTTGAGGAACTCTATAAGGATGTTACCGATAGTATTCGTTATGCAAAACGCCTGCAGGAATCCATATTGCCTCCCGATATGATGGTTCGTCAGTTGCTTCCTGACTCCTTCGTATTGTTTAAACCCAAGGACATTGTATCCGGCGATTTTTACTGGTTCTACAAAAGGGAGAACAAGGTATTGTTTGCAGCGGTGGATTGTACAGGGCACGGTGTGCCCGGTGCGTTTATGAGTCTTGTTGGATCGAACGCCTTGAATCAGGCAGTAAAAGAGCATGGGCATACAGAACCGGCGCGAATTCTTTACGATTTAAACAAACTTTCTTCAGAAGCTTTAAATAAAAATAAGGAAAACAATTCCGTTCGTGATGGAATGGATCTTGCGTTTTGCTCATTGCACACCGACACACTGGAGTTGGAATACGCCGGAGCAAATAACCCCTTGTACATTGTGCGCGACGGGGAATTGTTACAGGTGAAAGCAGATAAAATTGCCATCGGTGCGTTTGAACCCGGTGCGCGTAAGTATACCAATCATAAAATGCAATTGAAAAAGGGAGATGCGATCTATGTGTTCTCGGATGGATTTGCTGATCAGTTTGGCGGTATGCAGGGTAAAAAATTCATGTATCGTCAGTTCCGTGATCTTTTGATTGGGATGAAGGATAAAACAATGGATGTACAACGGAAATTACTTCACGATAGCATTGAGAAATGGCGGGGCAATTATGAGCAGGTCGACGATATTCTCGTAATTGGTGTGCGTGTCTGACACAAGCAGGACGCTCTCTTTTTGCAGTGTGTTCATTAAGGTCTATTAATTCTTATTTTTGGTCAGATCTTCGTCCTATGTTCCGACTGTTTTCGCTTTTACTGTTATCGGTATCATTTCTTTCCCTGCGGGCACAGAATAAAGCTGTTCGGTTTGATAATATGGACATCAACGACGGACTTTCACAGAGTCTTGTCAATGATTTAATTCAGGACCGTCAGGGCTTTATCTGGATTGCCACTCAGGATGGGTTGAACAAGTATGATGGGGCGCGGATCGTTATTTATAAAAAGGATCCTACAGACCAGCAGAGCCTGAGTAATAATTTTATTCACGCCTTGTACGAGGACAAAGAGGGTTTCATCTGGCTCGCTACAAACGGCGGAGGGGTGAACCGATTTGATCCGCGGACAAACACCTTCAAACGATACGATTTAGGTCCGCAAAACCGCACAGTAACCGATATTACCGAAGATTCGGAAGGAAACATCTGGTTTTCTACGATGGGTAACGGGGTAAATAAATTAAATAAAGAAAAAGGCCGTGTTATTACCTATGTTTTTAAAGGTGTAGAAGCACGTAATGTTCAATGTGTTTATTCAGACAGTAAGGGAAGGGTTTTTGCAGGTTCTTCCGGTCAGGGTTTGCTGATGTACAACAAGACACATGAACGCTTCGACAGGTATGTGAACCCGCTTATCGACGATGTGATCTGGTGTATTACCGAAGATAAAAAGGGAACAATTTGGGTGGGAACAAATTCCGGTTTGGTTTCCATGACACCATCCGGAGATGAATTTGTGTGTAAGCGATTCATCAATGATTATTCGTCGCCGCATTCGCTTTCCAATAACTCTGTACGCTGTTTGCACATTACCCGCGATCAATTGATGATTGTTGGAACAACAGGCAGCGGAATTGATATTATGGATCTTGACCGTCCCGGATATTTTATCAATCACAAACACGAAGATTCAGACGATGGATCACTTGCGGATAATCTGGTGCAATCGGTTTACGAAGACCGCAGCGGATCGATCTGGATAGGTACAAATGAAGGTCTGAGCAGGTTTGATCCTCTTAAGCAGGTATTCGGGCAAATCAATCATTCTCCTGATGATATCAATACAATTAATGACCGTACTGTTTGGAGTATTTATGAAGATCAGCAAGGAATACTTTGGGTGGGTACACGAAAAGGATTGAACCGTGTTGACCGGAGAAACAATCTTGTTTTTCGTTATGACAGAAAAGCAAACAATCCGAATGCGATTGGGAATAATTCCGTTCTATCCTTGTATGTAGACGCTCATTTACGTGTATGGGTAGGCGCAGTGGACGGTTTGTACAGGCTTGAACTATCCGATAATCTTCGCCTTGCTGTTTTTGTTCCGGTGCAATTTCGTCCCCCCGGAAATGGTTTTGCCGATAACAGGGTGTATTCCATAACCGAGGACACCCGCAACAAATGTTTATGGGTAGGAACCAAGGAAGGATTATCCTGTATTAATTTAAGTTCCGGCAGTTATAAGTTTTATACCAATAACCCGAACGACGAAACCTCGCTTCCCTCCAATTCCGTTCGTTTTGTTTATATTGATAACGAAGGAAAAACATGGGTGAGCACCGATGGAGAGGGATTGTCGTTGGTTGAGAAAAATGAAACGGGACAATTGCGTTTCCGGAATTTAAAAAAGCAACTTTCTCCTAAGGGTGGAGAAGAAGATCTTTTGCTGACCAGTATTTGGGAAGACGAAAAGGGAATGTTTTGGTTGGGTAGTTATGGCAGTGGATTACTTCATTTTGATCCGAAGCAGGAAAAATTGATTCGCACGTATACAGAAAAGGACGGGTTGTCGAACAACGCGGTATATGCTGTTCTGGGCGATGAAAAGGGTCACCTCTGGATGAGCACCAATTATGGTCTTTCTTCTCTGGATCCAATAACCGGAAAAATGCGCCGCTATCTCGAGAAAGACGGATTACAGAGTAATGAGTTTAATACCGGAGCATTTCACAAAAGCAAAACGGGAGAATTGTTTTTTGGCGGAATACAGGGCCTGAATAATTTTTACCCTTCAGATCTTAAGGACAATGTTGTTCCTCCCGACGTGGTGATAACGGAGGTTTTGTTGTTTAATAAACCATTGAGCAGTTACGAAAATCTGCATATTAAAAAGTCTGCATCTTATCTTGAAGAACTTGATTTATCCTACAGAGAAAACAGTCTCACAATAAGTTTTGCAGCACTGCATTATTCCAACCCCTCCAGCAATCGTTTTCGGTTTATTATGGAAGGCCTGGACGATGAATACATCGAAGCCGGAACAACAAGCCTGGCCAATTACAATAAGATACCGTATGGTTCTTATACCTTCAAGGTTTATGCCTGCAACAGCGATGGTGTATGGTCGGAGAAACCGGCGGAATTAAAGATCACCATTACACCGCCATTTTGGGCCACATGGTGGTTCCGTTCCCTCTTGTTGGTGTTTTTGGTGGGAGGTGTTTTTGCATTTAACCGTGCGCGTTTGATCAATATCAAAAAGCAGCGATTGCAACTGGCCCGCGAAGTACGCGATCGTACGTGGGAGGTAATGGAGCAGAAGGAGAAGATCGAACAGCAAAAGAAATTACTGGAAGAAGAAAAAAACAAAGTAGAAAAGTTGTTATTAAATATTCTACCGGAGGAAACAGCGGAAGAATTAAAATCGCGCGGAAAGGCGAGTGCGCGGAGTTATCGTCAGGTTACCGTACTGTTTACCGATTTCGTTGGTTTTACCAAGATCGCAGAGCGTGTTCAGCCTTCTGATCTCGTTGCGCGACTGGATGCTTATTTTATCCGCTTCGATGAAATCATTCAGAAATACAATCTTGAAAAAATAAAAACCATCGGAGACTCCTATATGGCTGCCGGAGGTGTTCCGATTCGCAGTAAGAGTAATCCGATCGATACCGTGCTTGCAGCGCTCGAAATTCAGCGGTACATGGTAGAACTTCAGGAGAGCGCCGGTACTACCGGAGAAGAGCCCTGGGAGTTGCGTATCGGAATCAATACTGGAGAGGTTATTGCCGGGGTTATCGGTACCAAGCGATTTGCGTACGATATCTGGGGGAATACGGTGAATACCGCTAACCGGATGCAGATGACCTGTGATCCGATGATGGTGAATATTTCGGGAACGACATTCGAATTGGTTGAGCCTTATTTTGAGTGCACATACCGCGGTAAAGTAGCAGCCAAGAACAAGGGAGAGATCGATATGTACTACGTACATCGTATTAAACCCGAATTATCGGTTGACGGATTAGGACTGGAGCCTAATGAAAAGTTCTGGAAGTACGTCGATCTTTATCTTTACAGCTCCATTAACTACGGAAAGGCAGAGCGACATATTATGAAGGTATTGAAGGACGGCCTGCCATCGCATTTGTATTATCATGGAATTCACCATACCTATGATGTTGTGCAGGCAGCAGAACGTCTCGCGCTGATGGAAGGTATTACCGATGAACAGATGTTCATTTTGAAGAGTGCTGCAACCTATCACGATGCCGGATTTGTGGAGCAATATGCCAAGAACGAGCCTATCGGAATCCGAATGGCGCAGGAGATTCTACCCAAGTACGGCTATACGGAAGAACAGGTGGAAGAAGTGGCAAAACTTATTCGCGCAACCATTATCCCTCACAACCCGCAATCGCATCTGGAGGAAATTATTTGTGATGCAGATCTTGACTATTTAGGTCGCGACGATTTTCATGAAATTGCAGATACGCTCAGAAGGGAGTTGCGCGAACAGGGAGTAATCAACAGCGACCGTGGATGGGATGAAATGCAGGTAAAATTCCTGAACATGCATAAGTATTTTACCAAATCAGCCATCAGGCTGCGCCAGGAGAAAAAAGAGAAACATATTCAGGATATTATTCAGAAACTTGAAAGTTTTAGTTATAAGGATTAGCGGTTTTGTATTCCGATTTCGAAATCATTTCCAAACAAAAAACCCCGCTAAATGCGGGGTTTTTATATTCATGAAAGACGAATTAACTAAAGAGAATAGATCCACTCACGCCGGTGTCTTGCGGATTAACAATTACAACCGGAATTTGAGCTTCATTGGTAATGATGTGCTGTTCTGCAGAGTTGGCAAGCAAACCTCCTGTAAGGCGATTCCCCTGATGGTTCATGATAGCGATAAGGTCGGCATCAATACTGCTTGCAAGACGAACACATTCCTTTTCGAGTGAGCCATCAGCAATGGTGGTGGTAAAATCGATACCGCGGTCGTTAAGGAATTTACGTGCAAAGGCAATGTTTGAATTCATCTGGTGTACGAGGTATTCGTCGTCTTCTTTCGGAACAATGATGTGAACCTTCGATTTGAAATACTTCGCCATATCTGCAACAATGGTCAGTTTTTGCTTGGTATCGCGCTCGAGGTCCATTGGAACAACGATATCGTCGTAACCGGATTCCTTAATGTTTTTTTCCTGAACAACGATGAAAGGAATTTCGCTGTTGGTAATAACTTTCATGGCATCTGATCCAACGATTTTCTGCCATCCTTTTGCACCGTGCGTACCCATGAAAATAAGTGCGGCATTGATTTCTTTTCCGAAATCTCCGATGTCATCAAAAATATTTCCGATGCGGATGTGTGCTTTGCAAACAACCCCGTTTTTCTTTGCTGTTTCTGCAGCAAGTGATTCGAGTTTTCCTTTGGTATCGTCTACCTGGGCAGGCTTGCTCACAACGTGAAGCAAATGGATTTCTGCGCCGGTAATTTTTGCAACAGCAGAAGCATGGTTTAGTGCTGTATCTGCTACCGAAGAAAAGTCATGTGGAACGATGTAGGTCTTTTGAGCCATAAAATTTGGTTTTGACAGGGAAGCAAATTTAATCAAATATTCCAATCTCCTTGCTATCAAGGGCTTTTGTAAGCGACTTGTTATCAGCCCATAAAGAAGCGCACCTCGGCAAACATGTCCTCTCTTAACCGCACTTCACGTTCAAAATCGGCCGGATGCATGGTGTGGGGACTGATGATGCCTTCCATTACAAGTGAGTAGTGAGCAAACGATTCTTCATTAGGAAAAGCGTTGTTGACCCATGCTATCGCAGCAACAACATGCGGCGAATTGAATGCTAGGTACAAGACGGCTATTTTTTCTTTTTCACTTAGCGAATCGAACAGGGATTGCAATTTCTTCCAATCCTCTTCGGGGAGCAGGTCTTCTTCGCTTAAATCTTCCCAACTGCTGTAATCGGCGTTGGGCAAAATAGTTGTGCGGAATCCTTTTTCGAGCAGGTATTGTTCTACGGGACGAACAACACCTTGCTGTGCCGCAAGAATACGTTCGTCTTCCGCTCGGTGAAAGAAAGAATCCTGACTCCAGAAGAGCGCGTGGTTTTCGATCTGACTGCTGAGTGACGATGATCCGGTATGAGCAACCGACATTAAAAAGTAAAGCGGAGAAGGGATGATAAGGTTATCGTTATCATCGAAATACATAGGGTATTTTTCGAGGCTTTCCTTCATGCGCAATGCCAATCCTTTATCAGGAATATTCATTGCAGTATCTGTTCCGGCCCAGGTTATGATTTTTTCATCATCACCGCTTTTGTAATTAAAGCGATAGCCACCAGAGGTATGTAAAAGTTCAATGCTGTACATGTTACTTCCGCCCCAGATTGTAAAGGTGACGAAAGTGTGATGCCATTGCCAGACGAGTGTTTTTGTAAGAATGATATTCCACGCCGTATTTTTCGCAGGTCTCTTTTACGATTTTCTGAATAGCAGGATAATGAACATGACTGATTCGGGGGAACAAATGGTGTTCTACCTGAAAGTTCAATCCGCCGAGAAACCAGCTTACAAATTTATTGTCGACCGCGAAATCAGAAGTGGTTTTCAACTGGTGAATAGCCCATTCGGTTTCAACGAGGGTGTGTTCTTTATCGCGTGCATCGTGGAATTCCACATTCTCTACAACATGTGCCAACTGAAAAACCAGGGAAAGCGTTAATCCAAGCGTGATATGCATCGTTAAGAACCCAATGAACCAGGGCAACCATCCCCAAACCAGAATAGGAAGAACGATGTAAAAGAACATGTAAAGACTTTTGGAAACCCAGAATGTGACATGCTCCATGGTCGACATTTTGTCAACCTTTACGGCATATTTTTTTACAGAGAAATACTCCTGAAAATCTTTGAGAAGAATCCAGAAAAAGCTACTAACAGCATAAAGAGGAACAACGTAAATGAACTGAAACCGGTGTGCCCAAAATTTCGGTTGACTCGGAGCCATACGGATAAGGGGAGCTTTCTGAATATCATCGTCGATTCCGTCGATATTGGTATAGGTGTGGTGAACCAGGTTGTGTTTTTGTTTCCACATAAACGCATCGCTGCCCAATACATTCATGCTGAGAGCCAGAAAATTGTTGATCTTATGCTTGGAGCTGTAACTGCCATGGCAGGCGTCGTGCATGACATTAAAACCAATGAAAGCCTGAAATAAGCCCAATGTTCCTGCAAGAATCAGCGCCACCCACCAGGGCATTGCTACAGTCAGCAAACTGATGTAAATAGCCAAACCACTCAGACAAAAGAAAAGCGTTTTGATGTAAAGACGGTAATCGCCGGTCTGACTGATCTTGTTGCTTTCGAAATAAGCGTGAACGGAATTACGGAGGGATTGGAAAAAATCACTTCCGGGGCGGGAGAATTGAACGGTTGCCAAAGCGTGATGTAATGGTGACGGGCGCAAATATACACCCTTTTGAATAAAGAAAATCTGTTCTGATTTTCATTAACAAATCATGCAATGTTTAGGCACTGAAAACCAGGAGTTTTTAGCAAAAGCTTAAACAAATCAAATCCTACCCTACAATTGAAATTCTACTCGTACCCTTACCCGAACGGCTAACCTGAACCTGAGCAGAAATGCGTTCTTTCAAGGCTTCTACGTGTGAAATGATTCCGATAATTTTATTGTCTTCGGTCTGAAGTTTTTCGAGTGTGCTGATGGCTGTTTCCAGCGTTTCCTGATCCAGCGAACCAAATCCTTCGTCGATAAACAGCGACTCGAGTCGGACATTACGCGAAGCCAGGTCGGATAAGCCCAAGGCCAGTGCGAGACTCAATAAAAAAGTTTCGCCTCCGGAGAGGGTTCTTACATCCCGAAGGGTATTGCCAAGAAAAGCATCTTCTACCCGCAATTCGCCACCGCGGAGTTCAGATTTTACCAGGCGGTAGCGTGGAGAAAGATGTGTAAGACGGATATTGGTATGCTTAAGCAAGCGCGTAAGCGTAATTTCCTGCACAATAGCGCTGATCCTTTTTCCGGTTGCATCTCCAAGCAGATGATTGAGAATTTCCCATTTACGAAGATCCTTTCGGGTTTTTTCAATTTCTGACTGACCCTTTAAAAAGCGTTGACGGTTGACCTGATCCGCATTGAGTTCTGTTTGAAAGCGTGTACGAATTTCCTTATTTTCATTGAGCTGCTTTTCAGCCTGAATGAATAGCTCCTGTGCCTTGCCTTCATCGATCGTGGAATTATCGCTCGAAGCAAGTGATTTAATTCGTTCAGTACTTTCAGAAATACCTGATTGCAAGGCTGTTTTTTCGCGCTCCAGCAATTGAAATTGTGATCGTAGCTCTTGCTCTTCTTTTTCAGGCAGCAAATACAATTTGCATTCGGCAATAGTTGCAATACCCGAATCGTTTAATCGTTTCAACAGATCCGTCGTTACATCTGATAGCGTTGTATTCAACTCAAGAATTTGTTTTTCTATTCTTACCCGCTGCTTTTGTATTTCCGGCCTCTCTTTTTCAAGTGCATGAATTTGTTTTATCCATGTACTTGTTTTCTCTTTTAGTGGGAGTCCATGTGTAAGGTCTTGCAAGGAAAGGTTGAGTTCTTTTTCCTGTGTTGTAAGTATTTTTTTCTTTTCGGCAAGTTGCAGGAGAGCGATAGATCCATTTTCATCTTTTAGCAATTCTGCATATTCCGAAATGGTTTCATTTTCTTTTTTTAGCAGGACAAGCAAATCGTTTACACTGCTTTCGGACAAACCACTTTCTGTTTTTATTTTGTCGATTACACGAATTTGTTCTTGTCGTGATTGAGAAATGAATGTTTCTTTTTTTTCAAGCTCTCCTTTAAGAAACAGATGCTGATCGCGCAGTCGGTTAATTTCGGACTCAAGAGCACGTTTGTTTTGGCTTAGCAGTCCGGCTTTGTTTTTTTCTTCCTCCAGTTGTTTTTTAACGGAGTCGGGATTGGGAGAATGCTGATGCTCGCCATGTGTTTCCGAACCGCATAGCGGACAAGGTTCTCCTTGGATCAGTAAATGACGAAAATCAACAAGTTGGGCTTTATCGCGTTCTATTTGTTCTTTTTCCTCGAGGTTTTTAATGGACCGTAAAAGCAAATCCTCAGCTGCAATTATTCGGGCGAGTTCGGGTGTTTTGGATTCTACATTGTTGATGATGTTTGCCAGTTCGGTTTTCAGCTTTTCAACAGAATGGCTTTCTGCATCGATGGATTGTTCTCTAAGCAAACAAGCTTCAACTGCAACCATCCATTGCGTGATTTGCTCTTTCCTTTGCTCCGGCTTTTTTTCGCTGAGGTTAAAACGCTTGTCAAGATTTAGTTTTCGCTGCTTTAACTCTTCCAGATGGGTTTTCAGAACTTCAGTAATTTCTGCGCCCGCTTTCAGTTTTTCCTTTATGGTTTCTTTGAATGAAAGCGATTCAAACTGAGGTTTTATCTGATCATTGAGTGCGCGAATTTCGATTTCTGTTTTCTTGATGGCGTCGCTGATCTCTTCGAATTTTTCCAACACCAAGGGTAGCGATGTTTGAGCATCAGACAAAGTGGTAACGGCGGTTAAAAGGAATCGGACATCACTAAGTAAATCTTGTTCTTCTAATTGAAGTTCTTCCTGTCGTTTGTGGAGTTGTTCGAATTGATCTTTTAAAAGACGGTGTTCATTTTCAAAAGCCTGAACCCGGAATATCTCCTGACGGTAAGGAGATGCTAATTCGTGATCGGATAGCCTTTTTCGTTCTTTTTCTACGGCTTTTTCTTTTTCAAGCAGATCTTCAAATTGCTTTTTTTTCCGGTTCAGTATTTCATTTTCCTTTTTGATGTTTTGTTTTACCTGCAGCAGCAGACGGTAGTGTTCTGTTTCGGGTTGGAGTTTTTCAATTTGAAGTATGCTTTTACTGATGCTTGTTTTTTTCTCCTGTATTTGTTCTTCGCTCAAAAGCTCAATTCCGCTTAATACCGCCTCTTGCGTTTCAATGCTTTTTTTTCCGTTTGAAAATTTTTCATAGATAGCACTGCCGATATGCCGGAAATGTGCTGTGCCTGAAAGCTGCTCCAGAAGTTCCAGTTGTTCGTTCTGACTTTCCTTTAAAAAGCGGGCAAATTCTCCCTGCGATAGAAGAATGGCTTTATTGAATTGCTCATAGCTCAATCCAATGTTCCGTGTATTGATCAGCGGTACCTCTGTTTTCTTGTTATTGAGAATTTCACCCGATGGAAGTGCCGCAACTTCCATTTCGTAATCGTTGAGATTGTTGTTGCGGTTATAGGCTATTGACCATTTGCTTCTGAAAATCCCGGATTCGGTTTCGTATTCCACTTCCGCCATGGCATTGCGCTCACCGTGTGTTATCAGTGCATTGGTTTTCGAAACGGAATCTTTGCTGATGATTTTCGGCATCCGCGGAACTTGGTTGTAAAGAGCAAGCGAAATAGCATCCAGAATTGTTGATTTTCCGGCGCCGGTTGGACCGGTAATGGCAAATAGTCCGGAATGACTGAAAGGTGCTTTTCGTAAATCAATTTCCTGACGACCCTTCAGCGAGTGCAGATTTTCGAATCGTATGCAAAGAATTCTCATGGCAACAATCCTTTCTCACGAAGCTCTTCAACAAGTGAAAGCAAGGTGTTTTCAAGTTCTTTCTGCTCTTCTTCCGGATATTCATTTATTCTTGATTTCAGAATACTAAGAGGCTGCAGTTCTTCCGAGTCTTCTGAAGTAAACGAGATATCCGCTTCGTTTTTTTCGGGGCTTAAAAACTGAATTTTAGAGACGAGAACCTCAACGGAATAGTTTTGCTCCAATTCATTACTAAGCAATTCTTTTTCGCGAATGAGCAGAGGATCAAAAACAGATTCAACTACATTGAGCTCCACGAATGACGGAAGTGTAAAGGAATTGGTGTAGGAAGCATATTTCTTTTTGATCGACTCTATGCTACCTTCCAAAACAATCAGGTCGCGGTGTTTTTTGAGTTCAATTTCTTCTGTGTTCACTTGTTGGTTTTCAACATGAATCAACACAACTCTCTTTTTGTAATTCTTCTCCTGAAAACTTAATGCGACAGGAGATCCAGAGTAACAAATTCTTCCGCTGTTACCTACGTTTTGAGCTTTATGGATATGTCCAAGCGCTACGTAGGCGAAATACTCAGGGAAGGTGTTTTCTTCAATACCCGCCTGATTACCGATTTGAATCTCGCGTTCACTCTCACTGGTTTCTGCTCCTTGAGCGTATAAATGTCCGGACGCAATTGCCGGTACTCCCGGATAATTGGTTTTGCAAATTTCTGCAAGCTGAAAATAGTGTTCTTTTATTCCTTCACGTATCGCCTGAATGCGGTCTTTGTAATTTTCTCCTTCAGAAGAGCGGCGAAGATCTCTGTCGCGCAAAAAAGGCACCGCTGCCAATACCGCTTCTGTTTGGTTAGAACTGTTTTTAAGTTCAATAATTTCATCTTCCGGGTTTTCGGTAGCACAACCAATTACACTCACCCGAAGTTGTTTTAACAGCGATTGGGGCGCATTCAACACTCCGGGAGAATCGTGATTTCCTCCGGTAACGATCAATGCACATCCTGTATCCAGCAGTTTGCGAATGAAGGAGTAATAAAGCTCCAGGGCTTCGTTGGAAGGATTCGCATGATCGAACACATCTCCGGCTATCAGTAAATGTGTAATCTCCCGCTCGCGAATAATGGAAAGCAGATCTTCAATAAAAAGAAGATGATCCTTACTTAGGTCGGCACCATGCAATCGCTTGCCCAGATGCCAGTCGGCGGTATGTAAAATGCGTAACGACAATCTTCAATAAAATTACATTCAGAAGGGATAGAGATGATAAAAAGAGAAGAGAATAGTTATGAACCCGAAAAAACGAAGGATGTTAAACCCGTGTTCCGGGATGTTCAGCCTTGTAATTGTCACGCTGTTCGATCGACCATTTCCATGCATCGTTGAAATTCGCAAAAACTTTAATCGGGTTTTTGGGACGGTTGTAGCGGGAGTAAAAGTTAGCAATAAGTCGTTTTGCCAGGTTGGTAATGACAATTGCCTCAGATATCCTGATTCCCGGAGGAACTTCTCTTGAAAAGATTTCTCGGGCTGCCGGACTTACAATAGTATTGGGATGCACATCGATGATGATAACAGGAGAGGGGATGTTCTCTGATAGCTGCAAACAGGCTGCAATTTGTTCTCTTGCTTCTTTTACATCGATGTCTTTGTTGTCCTGAAATTCGACAATAATAACGCCCTCGCGATACATTAACACAGCATGGGGCAGGCGGCGCGTCTTCATTAGAACAATGAAAATAGAATTTTCTTTTGAACGAGCAATATTTTAATTACTTTTCGAAGTATGAAATTCTCCGCTTTTCTCTTTTTGCTTTTTTTCACCTTCATGCAGGCTTGTACGCCCGATCTTGAACGTGCAGATATTGATGAAGGACGCGCTTCTGTGTCGAAGTCGGTGGTAATTGGCGATAGTTATATTTCCGGTTATCAGAATGGCGCACTCAGCAAAAGCGGACAGGAGCGTTCAATTGGAGCGCTGGTTATGCGTTCGTTTAAAGTAGCAGGTCATGGTGCGTTTATTCAGGCTTTAATGCCCGAAGGAGATGGAATCGGACGTAATGCCAAACCCTGGGAATCCTTGTATGTTTCGGCAAGCAAACTGGGCGACCGCACCGATTGTAAAGGCGTTGTTTCGTTGGGGCCGCTAAAGACGCTTTACAATCCTGCACAGGCACAATATTTTCTTGACCCGGTTAGCGCTAACGGAATAAATGATCTTAGTATTCCCTTCTTGTCGATGTCGGAAATGGTGTATCCTGCTTTTTCACCCTCCAATGAATTTCTGGAGCGGTATTGTGCCAGCTGCACCAATGGAGTACCTGGATTTATTACGGCGTATCAACCAAGCTTCAGTATTGTTTGGTCAGGTATGGAAGATATTTTTCGTTTTGCACGCAATGGAGGTTATGGTCAGTCCATTGCTCCGCGTGTAACTGTTGAGGGTTGGTACAATGAATTGTTTACTTACCTCACAGCAAATAATGCGAAAGGGGTAATTGCCGGAATTCCTGATTTCCGCACCATGCCTTTTTATACATTGATTCCATGGAATGGAGCTGATCTTACCCTTGAGAAGGCGGATTCACTCACTACCATATATGCACAAGCCGGACTCAATCACATAGTTTTTGCGGAGGGAAAAAATGCATTTGTCATCGCCGATGTAAATGCTCCGGGAGGTTATCGTCAATTGGTACAGGGTGAATATATCACGCTTACTGTTCCGCTGGATTCCATGAAGTGTTATTTTTACGGACTACTCATCAATCCTATACACGACCGCTATGTGCTCGATTCGGCTGAGGTAAATAAACTGGATGCCGCCACTGCAATGTTCAATGAGGTCATTGCACAAAAAGCAGCACAACACGATTTTGCTTTTGTTGATATGCATGCTTATTTCAATCGGCTGAATCAGGGAATTTATTTTAATGGTGTAAAATACACCAACGAATTTGTAAGTGGCGGATTCTTTTCGCTCGATGGATTTCATCCCACCCAAAAGGGAGCAAATATGATTGCTGATCAGTTTATTTTAGCAATCAATTCTTTTTTCGGCAGTACTTTTCCCACTGTATTTTGTGAGGATTGCGAGGGACTTCGCTTTCCCTGAGTTATACATCATGGCAAAGAAAAGGCCACTCATTTCGAGTGGCCTTTTTTATTTAAGTTTTGAGTTTCGCCGATTAGCGAAGAATCCTTTTTATTCAAAAACAATTTTAGTGGTAGCAACCTGTTCACCTGCCTGCGCACGGATAAAGTACATTCCTGCAGGAAGTTCATTGCGCATCACCGTGCTTTGATTTCCGCTGCAATTGAAACTTCTTATTATTCTTCCGCTCATATCGGTAAGCGTAATGGTTACAGTACCAATAAACCCTTCCAGATTGAGTTGAACAAGCTCGTTAGCAGGATTGGGGTATCCGCTCAGGAAACCGGGTGTTCCAACTTCATGGACCGCTGTAATGGTTGGTCCGTAAGAACAATTCAAAGCATCTCCGCAAACAAAATGTGCAAGAAAATTTCTGGTAATGTTAAGCGTGGTATCGTAATAACTGGCATTGCTTACGTGTGGAACGTGGTTTTGTCCTTCGTAAATCTCGAAGCAATTTAAAATACCAAGCATGTCCACTTTGTCGTTTACCGAATAACTTCCGTGTACCATCAGCAAGGGATAAACGCCAAGCAGTTGAATGATATCAGAGCCATAGGGAACAGTTGCATCGGCCGTCCCATGAAAATTAAGTACAGGTTCATCACCGGCTTTGATCCATGCAGTATCTCCAATTGCACCGGCAATGTTTACAATGGCATGCACCTTAGATGAATAACCGGGATTACCACTTAATCCAACCAAACCGCCATTTAGTCCGTATTGGTTTACGGTGTCGGCTTGTGGTGGATATTCGCTCATCTGATCAAGGTAGGCAAGGTGTAGCGCCATAAAACCGCCTGCAGAAACGCCTGCAAAGAAGATTTTAGTTGTATCAATACGGTAAGGGTTTCCATTTTCATAACTCTTTCTGAAGAAGCGGACAGAAGCACGGGCATCGTGTACAGCGCGCATTACGGATTCTGTAGCGTCTCCGTCATCAGGACCGGGAAAAGGAAAGTTGGTCATTCCTACACGGTAATCAATTGAGGAAACAACATATCCCATACGGGCAAGATCTTTTGCCATTGGAAGAACATCACTTCCTGTTTTGCTTCCTCCTAAGAAATTACCACCGTGAGCGATGATAATCAGGGGACGTTCAGCTTCGGTATCACCTTTTGGAAAGTGAATATCAAGATTAAGATTTTCTGCTTGATTCAATCGGTTTACATTCGAGCCGTACTGAATATTCGATACGGTGGAATCAGTAAAGATCTTGTCGTGATACCGCTGTCCGCACTGGGCAATCGCCAATGCATTTAGTGATAAAAATCCAGAGAATAGTAACAGTTTTTTCATAGGGTTGGGGTTAGAAAACAAAAGATAAGCTTATACCGGGAATGATGGCGCGTGATTTATAGGTTCCGCCAAAACCGGTTTCAAGATTGGTGTCGGTGCGTTTCATGCCTTCGATGTACAGGAATGAGGCGTCGATGCCAAATCCTTTTTTCAAACGAACACTTGCTCCTGCAGTAATTCCAATTTTATTTACATCCGGCGTTTCGGGTGTGAGGTAACCATCCTGTACCGGGGTCATATCAAAATAGGCGCCGCCTCGAATTTGCAACTGATCATTTAGGCGATGTTCATATCCTGCGCGGAAAATGAAACTGTTTTTATAGTTGCGTGGCGAACGGTTATCCGCAAGTTTTTCGCTGTTGTCTTTAAAATCAATAACAAGGGAATCGTACGAACTCCAGCCCACATAATTTACATCAAGCGCTACACGGTGTTTGTCTTTGGTGTAGCCTAATCCTAACGAGGCTGTAAATGGAAGTCGAATAGAGGTGTTAAATGTTGTGGTACCAAAATAAGAATTCAAAGCCGGAGGGACGCTGAATTCTGCGGAGCCGTCGATGATTTTTGCGAGTATCGATGAACGAAAATCGATCCCTGCAGAAAAACCATTTTTGCCTTTGTAAAAAACACCGGCATTGTAACCGAATCCCGAAGCTCTTCCGTTAAGTCGTGCTTCACCATAAGCTCCTGTACTGTCTTGCGCGGGGATGCCTTTACGCAAACCAAATGTTCCTGTTGCCAGTATAAATCCCGCTCCAATACCAAGCTCATCGTTTATCTTGAACGAAAAGCTGGGCTGAAAACAAATTGTCTTCAGGTCGATCTCACGAATGAGAAATTGCCCCACCCAATCGTCTTCCCATTGTTGTTTACTTCCAAATGGAGTGTAAATGCCAAATCCGAAAGAGAGTCGTTTGCTTCCTTCAAGTCGTGATGCAACATAAAAATGAAAAGGTGTTCCGGTGTTGTGTACCGTTTCCGTTGTATAGTTCCCGGGAAAGGGGGCCAGATAACGTACCCTCGGAAAAAGAAGATTTAGTCCTGCATTGATGTTAAGACTCGAATCCAGAAGAGAGATTCCTCCCGGGTTGAATAAAACCGTGCTTGCATCACTGAGTAAGCCTGTGCCGGTATGACCCATACCGGTTTGTTTTTGTCCTTGAAGATTGAGTTGAAAACCTCCCGCCTGTACAAACAGGGGAAGCATACCAAAGAGGGCGAGCAGAGATCTTTTCATGCAGTGTGACTGCAAGAAAGGTAATAAAAAATCCGGAAGTGACACAAGCATGCAGCACTTCCGGATGAAACACTAGAGATTTCAGGTAAGCAGAACTTTTTTGGTAAGACGGTTTTCTGTGTTTTCGAGGCTTACAAAATACACCCCTCTCGGAAGGTCGCTAACATCCATGCGAATTGATCCGCTACCGCTTTGGTGACTGCTGCTGCGTACGCTTTTTCCACTCAAGTCGAGCAGTTGAATGGTGTACATCTGATCGTTGGTCGATTGCACAATCAGCAGATCGGTTGCGGGATTGGGGTATACTACAAAATCGATGCTGGCATTGACTGTTTCGGTACGCGTGGGTTGTGACATATCAGTTTCAATTGCGATGGCTTTTGAGTCGGCTTCCTGTGCATCGGCATGCGGAGCGCGTTGTTCGTTTCCGTCTGCCACTTCAATACTTGTTGCTTTGGGATCTGCCATTTGTTTGTCGGTTTGAGCAACACGGTTTTGTCCGTTCATTCCACCGGAATTTTCAATAGATGTTTTTTTAGGATCGGCCATTACTTTATCTGAGGCACCGGCTTTTTGACCAGGATTAGCCTTTGGTTTGGATTTTCCATTGGGGGTGCCATTGTAAATGGTTTGCTCTCCCGCCTGGTTGGTGGGACGTTGAGCAGATGATTCTGTTGCCAGTGCAGCTACAAAAATCAGAAGGAAGATTTGCGTTTTCATGGTATTGCTTTTTTGTTTGGGTTGGGACATAGTTTTTCCTGCCGGGATTTTCCCGGAAAGGTGTTGCTGCAGTTTTTCTCCGCAGGGGTTTCGTTCCATTTATCGCAACCGGACCAAAAAGAGAAATGATGGTCCTTATTCCGAATGCCGTTTGAGAGTTACGGCATCCGCTAAAAAGCGCCTTTTGATAGTGAGACGGAGAAGTAAAGGATTAGTTACAGGAAATTTTTAAATGGTCGCAGATCTTGTTGCATGGCAAAAAAAATAATGCGAAGTGATGAACGGTAAGCAATGTATCTTTGTGGAAAATAACAGCGATGGAATTTCCTATACAAGCACCTCACGAATACATTGAGTTGAACAAACTCTTAAAAGTATTAGGACTTACCGAAACCGGTGGCGAAGCCAATCAATGCATCCTCGATGGAATGGTGCTGGTGAACGGAGAAGTAGAATTGCAAAAACGCAAGAAGCTTCGTCCGGGAGATCGCGTTGAATTCGACGGCGAAAAGGTTTTGATCGTTTGAATCTCCTACAAGGACTGATTTTCAGTCCTTAAGAAAATTTCACAAGGCTTGGCTCAATTTGTCAATTTGTTTATATTTGCAACCCACAATAACAATCCTTCTTAGCTCAGTTGGTTAGAGCATCTGACTGTTAATCAGAGGGTCGCTGGTTCAAGTCCAGCAGAAGGAGCAAAAGGAAAGCGAGGTTAATCCTCGCTTTTTTTATTGATTATGTTTTACCTATACATTCTATATAGCGCCTCAGCCGATAAGTATTACGTTGGTTATACGGGATATCCCTGGAGGCGGGTACAGGAGCATAATGAAAATGATGGCAGCACTTTTACAGGGAAGTGCTTCTTCTATTCCAGCATTCAAAGGAGGCTGATTATTGCTATTGAATAGTCCATTAGTGAAAGGTTAAATCCGTAGTACTCTCTATCCGGAATGAAAAAAGCTTTCTTATCTTACCTTCCAACTTTATTTCAAAGGGTGATGATGAATAGCAAATGTATACTGGTTAACCTGCTTTTTTTCGTGGTGTTAAATACAGCAGCACAAAAACAGATTTCGGTGGATTCTCTTCTGCAAATTACTACTGCAGCGGAGTCATTGCCAAACGATCGTTTTAATGCCTACGATGCTTTGGTGTGGGATGTCTACCTCTATTACAAGCCGGATAGCGCCGTTTATTTTTCGCGTAAATGGACTGATTTTGCATTAAAGCAAGGCGACACCATACAGCTCACCAATGCAATTATGGCCGAAGGAATTGCTCACCGTAAAACGGGAAATTATGCAGCGGCATTAAAACGACTGGAGGAATGCAGCGCCATTTACCGAATCATGGAATCTTCTTCCGATTCCCTAACCAATTTGAAAGGCATGGGAGGACAAGCCGCTGTACGTGGAAATATGGGAAATATCTACCGCTCGATGGGTGATCATGAGCAGGCTTTGAAATGCTATGATTTTAGTAAGGAAATGACCGAAAAGATCAAGAAGCGACTTGGACCTAAAGCGGGAAAAAAACAAACACTTTCCATTGCAAATTCGCTGATCAATTCAGGAGCAACATACATCTATCAGAAAAAGTGGGAAGCGGCAAAGAAGGCAAACAGCGATGCACTGGCTTTGTTTGTAGAAATTAACGACGTGGATGCACAAGCCAGTTGTTTCCGTAATCTGGGCATGATTGCAGAATTTCAGAATGATTATCCACTTGCGCTTTCGTATTATGAAAAATGCATGGATATCCGGAAACATGAATCGGATGCGACTGAGCGGGCCTCGATCTTTAATTCAATGGCAATCATTTATTTTAAGTTGGGGGATTATAAATTATCTTCAGAATGGAATCATCGCTCGTACAAACTGGCAAAAGAGATTAATGGTCAGGTTGCAATCCGTGATGCTGCTGAGGGATTGTATCATGCTTACCGTGCAATGGATGTGTCGGATTCTGCCGGATATTTTTTACGGGAAGCTATTCGGATTAACGACGGATTGCTGATCAATAATTTTCCTATTCTGTCGGAGAAAGAAAAGGAGATGCTTTTTGAAATGGTTTTGCCTGAATATGCAAGTCTGTATTCGTACGCCTTGTACAGAAAAGAAAAGGAACCGGCGGTTACAGCAGAAGTGTATTCTACCATTGTTCGCAATAAAGGAATGTTGTTGCGGTCCTCGGCTTCGCTCATCCGACTGATCAAAACTTCGGGGGATACAACACTTGTTCGTTTGTACGATCAATGGATTGCAGAACGGGAAATGGTAGCTAAAGGATTTAACGACAATCAGGACACCAAAACGGCGGAAGAGAAAGCTAATGCTACAGAACGGGAAATGGTAAAACGATCTTCAGCTATCGGTGTTCTGCAGGCTGAAAAAAATGTGCATTGGAGCACTATTCAGTCCTCTCTTAAAAAGAATGAAGCTGCAATTGAATTTGTTGCTTTTCTGGATAAGTACCATGATCTGACGATACCTCGTTATGCTGCTTTGGTCATTCGTCCTGGCATGAAACAGCCGGAGATGATTGCTTTGTGTGATGCAAAGCAAATAGAATCACTTCTTCGAAACAGTTCAGCAACATCCTTGTTCGCCGTGCAACAGGTTTACGGCACCCTACAAAAGAAAAACAGCAAGTTGTATGCATTGATCTGGAAACCTCTTGATGCGGTTTTGAAGGGCGTTACAAGGGTTTATTACGCTCCGGATGGATTGTTGCATAAAATTTCATTTGCTGCATTGAGTGATGATCAGGGAAATTATTTATCGGATAATTACCAATTGTATCCTGTCTCCAATACAGCTGTTCTGGCTCAACCAAAAGATGCAGTTATCAGGTTGTCGGAAATACATTTGTACGGTGGGGTGGAATATGCATATGGAAATGCTCCCAAGGTTTGGGAATACCTCCCCGGAACGCGTCTTGAAGCGGATAAAATTTCTGAGCTTCTTAAACGAAAGGGAATTGTTACGGAGTATTATTTCGGTAATGAAGGCACAGAACTTCGTTTTCGCGAGCGGTCTTCTGCGGGATTGGTATTGCATGTTTCCACTCATGGATTTTTCTTTCCCGATCCGCAAAGCGCGCAGGAAACGGAGTCGAAAGAAGTTCAAACGGAAGTTTCGTTTCGCGGGACATCTACTGAAGGAAGAAATCGTTTTGTGATCAATCCAAATCCTATGATGCGTTCAGGACTTGTTTTCGCAGGAGCAAACAGGGTATGGGCACAAGACGAGGAAACAGAAGCCGATCAGGATGGCGTATTAACCGCATTGGAAATTTCTACACTGGATCTTTCCAAAGTGCAATTGGTGGTGATGTCGGCCTGCGAAACAGGTCTTGGAGATGTGCGCGGATCGGAAGGGGTGTTCGGATTGCAGCGATCGCTGAAGATGTCGGGCGTGCGTTATATCATGATGAGTCTTTGGCAGGTTCCGGATAAAGAAACAGCGGAGTTCATGTTGTTGTTCTATTCAGCTTTATTGAAAAGCAAAGATGTACGTCAGTCGTTTGAATCGGCGCAGAAGGTCATGCGCAAAAAATACGATCCATTTTTCTGGGCTGCTTTTGTGCTGGTGGAATAAAGCGATTCAGAGGAAAATCTGGTAGCGGATAAAAACATATTCACTCAGGAATCCCACAGCTGCACCGAGGTAAATTTCGTGTGGACGGTGTGCGTTCAGCAGTAAGCGCGCCGTACCAATAATTCCAGCAAGAAGGATCAAGGAACAAATGACCCATCGTTCGGGTAATAAAACAGCACTTCCTGAAAGCGCAGCATAAATCCCGATGATTCCGGAAATTCCCGCAGTGTGTGCGCTCAGACGGAAGCGAAAATTAATGATGGTGGAAAGAACCAAGGTGCAAATAGCGCCCAGCACCATGCTGAGTAGTGGAGGAGGAATATGGGGAATTCTTCGAAGCAGGTAATACAGCAATGCGTAATAAAATGCAGTGATCAGATATGGAGCGGTTCGGTCTCTTTTTTCGGGAAGAGTAATATTACTTACCATTTGGTTTTTGACCAGAATGTAAGTGGATAAGCCTGGCATTGCAACTGTGAGAATAAAAACAATAATGTAAAGCATTCTCCTTGCTTCAGGACTGGAGTGGTAAGCAAGATAAGTGTCGGAATGAAAGATCAGGAATAGCGCGAAGAGCGGGACAAAAATCGGATGGAAGAATACCGAGAGGAGGTGGGCAATTCGTTGCGGCATGATCAAAGTTCCTTGCGAAGACGGGCAACAGGAATATTCAGTTGTTCACGGTATTTGGCAACTGTGCGTCGCGCAATATTGTAGCCTTTTTCTTTGAGAACAATTGCAAGTTCATCATCGGTAAGAGGTTTTCTCTTGTTCTCTCCTTCGATGCTTTCTTCTAAAATCTTTTTTACTTCCCGGGTAGAAACCTCTTCGCCGCTATCGGTAGAAAGGGATTCGCTGAAAAAGGATTTAAGTAAAAACGTTCCGAAATGCGTTTGCACATATTTGCTGTTAGCCACACGGGAAACAGTTGAGATATCCATTCCAACTACGTCGGCAATATCCTTAAGGATCATCGGGCGCAACTTGGTTTCATCACCGGAAATAAAGTATTCACGCTGGTATTCCATAATGGCATTCATTACCATCAGCAGGGTTTGCTGACGTTGACGAATTGCATCGATGAACCATTTTGCAGCGTCTATTTTCTGTCGTACAAAAGTAACAGCGTCTTTGTTCTTTTTATCGTTTTTGTTTTCGGCATAGGCACGCAACATCTCTTCGTAATCTTTCGAAATGCGCAGCTGAGGTGCGTTACGTGAATTGAGACTGAGTTCCAACTTTCCGTTTTCTTCGCTCAATAGGAAATCAGGAATAATGTGCTGCATTCCTACTCTTGAACCATCTTTAGCCGAATTACCGGGTTTGGGATTAAGATGGATAATTTCTTCGATGGCGAATTTTAGGTTTTCGTCACTAAGCGATAATTTTTTCTGAATCTTATCGTAGTGTTTTCGGGTGAACTCATCAAACTGGTGTTCGATGATATCAATGGCGTTTTCAATGCCGATACTGTCGTTTTCTTTTCTTCGTAGTTGAATAAGCAGACATTCCTGCAGTGTACGCGCTCCAATCCCGGGGGGATCAAGGTCCTGTATAATGCCCAACACTTTTTCAATCTCTTCCTGCGTTACAGAAAGATTCATGGAAAAGGCAAGATCGTCGACAATGTTTTCCGTTTCTCTTCTCAGGTATCCGGAATCGTCGAGATTACCGATGATGTAGATGGCAATCTGTTTCTGACGTTCGTTGATGATTCGCAAACTGATCTGCGCAAGAAGATTTTCCTGAAAGGAATCTCCTGATGAAATAGGCATCGAACGATCTTCATCATCCGCGCCCCGGTTGTTGACCTGTGTTTTGTACGCAGGCATATCATCGTCGAGATAGTCATTAATGTCGAAATCATTACGTTCATCCGAATTTTCGTCCTGACCGTATTCATCGTCGCCAAACTCTTCATCGCGTTCACGTTCATCTTCCGACTGACCTTCTTCCAACGCTGGATTTACTTCTATTTCTTCTTTAATACGTTGTTCCAACTCAGCAGTAGGCACCTGCAATAGCTTCATCAGCTGAATCTGTTGAGGAGACAGTTTTTGAAGTAATTTTTGGTGTAGCGATTGCTTAAGCATGGTAAGGCGAAAATACGGAAAATAATTGGCTCAACAGAGTAAAGGGATCTGTGTATTATTCGTTCGCCTTCAGTTGGTTTCGTTTAGAACTCACAATTCTTTGGCGACCTTGGAAAGGCGATGACGTCGCGGATATTGGTCATTCCGGTAACGAACAAAACCAGCCGTTCAAAACCAAGACCGAATCCCGCATGCGGTGCAGTTCCAAAACGACGGGTGTCGAGGTACCAGTACATTTCTTCGGTTGGAATATGCATTTCTTTCATGCGTGCTTCCAGGATATCGAGGCGTTCTTCACGCTGCGATCCGCCCACAATCTCTCCAATGCCCGGGAAAAGAATATCCATTGCACGAACCGTGTTGTTGTCTTCGTTCATGCGCATGTAAAAGGCCTTGATATGTTTGGGGTAATCAGTGAGAATGACGGGTTTTTTGAAATGTTTTTCTACGAGATAACGTTCGTGTTCGCTCTGTAGATCCGTTCCCCATCCTGTAACCGGATACTGGAATTTTTTCTTTTTATTTTGCGGTGATTCCATCAGAATGGTAATCGCTTCTGTATAGGTGAGGCGCTCGAAACTGTTGTCAAGACAAAACTGCAATTTCTGAACGAGATCCATTTCAGATCGTTCATTCTGCGGTTTTTGTTTTTCTTCTTCCAGTAGTCGTGTGCGAAGGAATTCAATATCCTCTGCACAGTTGTCGAGGGCAAAACGGATCACATATTTTAAAAGATCTTCTGCAAGATCCATGTTATCGTTAAGATCATTAAATGCAACTTCCGGTTCGATCATCCAGAATTCTGCAAGGTGACGCGTAGTGTTCGAGTTTTCGGCACGGAAGGTTGGACCGAATGTATACACTTCACTCAGTGCCATCGCTCCTAATTCTGCTTCGAGCTGGCCCGATACGGTAAGGTTGGCTTGTCTTCCGAAAAAGTCTTGCGAGTAATCTATTTCTCCTGCATCATTTAATGGTGGATTTTTTGGATCGAGCGTTGATATACGAAACATCTCTCCGGCTCCTTCTGCATCGGATGCGGTAATAATGGGTGTATGCAGATACACAAAACCTCTTTCATGAAAAAATTGATGAATAGAAAAAGCCAAAGCATGACGCACACGGAATACTGCACTAAACGTATTGGTGCGGAAACGTAAATGCGCAATCTCGCGCAGAAATTCCAGTGAGTGTTTTTTGGGTTGCAGGGGAAATTTTTCTGCATCACTGTCGCCTAGAATTTCAAAAGATTGCGCAATGAGTTCAACCGACTGTCCTTTTCCTTGTGAGGCAACAAGTTTACCTGTAATGGAAACAGCAGCTCCGGTTGTTAAACGCTTGAGTTCTGATTCAGGTGTGTTTTCGAAATCAATTACTGCTTGTAAATTATTCAATGTGGATCCGTCGTTAACCGACAAAAACTGATTATTACGAAATGTTCGAACCCAACCTTTAATGGTAATGATTTGTTCCTGTGGTTGTGTTTGGAGTACCTGGCGAATCTTTATGCGTTTCACGGCTGTTTTGTTTTTTTGTCCTGCAAAGGAAAGAAATTTTCAAGCAGCCCTTTTTTATGGACCTGGATACAATATCGGACCGTCTAAACCGTCTGTTTCCGTATGTTGCAAATCCATCAAATTCACAAAGCACTGTAAAACAATGGCTTATAAGAAACAATCGATACAAGGGAAACGTTTTGTGTTAAAATTTGTTTCCAATGTTTCTTTGTTTATACATTTGTCGCAGAATTAAAAAACCGGATGATATGGAACCAATGGACAAAGAATTATTGGATCAGGTGCGAAAGATCTTTATGCGATACGGTATTAAGAGTGTTACCATGGATGATATCGCGCGTGAATTAAAAGTATCGAAGAAGACTTTGTATAAATATGTTACCGACAAACCCGATCTGGTGATGAGGGTAATGGAGTTTGAATGCGAAGAGGATTGTTTGATTATGGATGAAGAGTCCAAAAAAGCAATTAATGCGATTGACGAGCTGCTTTCAATTACTTCGCACATGGGTAAAAAGATTAAGGAGATCCATCCTTCTATTCATTTCGATTTGGAAAAATATTATCCTGAGGCATGGGAAGTTTTTCATCGTCACAAAAGAGGTCGCGTATATATGGATGTTTTGAATAACATGAAACGCGGTATGAAAGAAGGATTGTATCGTCAGGACCTTAATGCTGAAATTTTAACCCGTATACATATTTCGAGAATCGATCTTGTTTTTGACGGAGAACTTTTTCCCCCTTCCTTGTTTGATTTCGGACAGGTATTTGTTGAAATGATGACCTATCATATTCACGGTATTGCTTCCGAAAAAGGCATAGCATATTTAAACGAAGCATTAAAGAATACAGAAAACCATATTAAAATTTAATCCATGAGATTTATCAGTACACAGCTTTTATTGCTGGTTGTTTTTGTTCATTCATTGCACGCGCAACAAAGTATGTCGCTCAAAGAGGCGATAGATTTTGGTGTTAAGAACAGTTATTCCGTGCGCATGAGTCAGGCCGATATGGAGAAGTCGGAGAAAAAAGTGCGGGAAGTTCTTGCCTACGGTTTACCACAGGTAAATGCCAATGGTCAGTTTCAGCATTTTATTACGCTTCCCACTACGGTAATTCCTGCTAATGCTTTTAATCCATTTGCTCCAGCGGATGAATTGGTAGGTGTAAAATTCGGAACGGATTTTAATGTTACCGGCTCCATTCAGGCATCGCAACTTTTGTTTGACGGCTCCTATCTTGTAGGATTGCAGGCATCGCGAAATCTTGCAAATTTTTCGAGACTCGCTGTTGAGCGTTCAAAGGTTGAAGCAACTGCAGAAATTGAAAAAGCTTATTATACCGCAGTTGTAGCGGATGAGAATGTAAAGACCATTGAGAATATGGTTACTGTTCTGGAGAAGCTTTACAATGAGACAAAACTGATTTTTGATAATGGGTTAACAGAGTCGCAGGACGTAGATCAGATTCAACTTACTGTAATGAACCTGAAGAACGGATTATCGCGTGCTAAGTTAATGCGTGATGCAGCCTATATGACCTTAAAAATGCAGATGGGAATGAGTGTGGAACAGGAGTTAAAACTTAGCGATACTCCACAAAACATTGTTTCTTCCGTTGCGCTGGAGCAATTTGGGAAGGATACGTTTGATCCTACTACTAACGTTGATTATCAGATGATGCAAACTCAGGTTACACTCAATGAGTTAAACATGCGCAATGAGAAAATGAAATACTATCCTTCGCTGAATGCATTTTTCACCCAACAGTATCAGGCATTCAGAAATGATTTCGATTTTTTTGAAAACAAACCCTGGTATCCTGCAACAATTTGGGGAGTACAAATGCAGGTTCCGATTTTCAGTTCAGGTATGCGCAATGCGAAAGTTGCACAAACGCGCATTGAAATGGAGAAGTCACAAATCAATCTTCAGCAAGTCGACCAGGCTTTGCGTATTCAGTCGTACATGGCGCAAACAGAATTCTTAACGGCGTTGGATGCGTACAATTATCAAAAGGAATCGCTGGCACTGGCCGAGAGTATTCAATCGAAAACCCTACTGAAGTACAAGCAGGGATTAGCATCGAGCCTCGAACTTTCGCAGGCGCAGAATCAGTATTTAAATCAACAGACCAATTATATCACTTCATTGTTCAATCTTTTAAGTGCAAAAGCACAACTCGACCGAATCAACTCAAAATCGGCCGGAGCCATCACTAAATAAATGAACCTACCGAAACCAGATATCATCATGAAACCATTTCACTTTACTATCGCTGCTTTGCTTGTTGTTTTGCAATCCTGCAGTGTTGAAGTCGCCGAAGAAACAACCGTAACCGAGCCTGTACAGGTTTTGCCAATTGTAACCACTAAAAAAATCGACTATTCCCAATTTCAACATTATGTTGAGGTACAAGGAACCATTCAAGCCGACAAGATCGCAACCCTGACGGCGGAGATGGGCGGATTGATTCGTGTAATTCATGTTGAGAAAGGTCAACGTGTGAATGCCGGACAAACGCTTGTTACGCTCGATAGTGATGTATTACGCAAGAACATAGAAGAGGTGAAGAAGAGTCTTGAGCTAGCAGATTTTGTATATGAGAAGCAAAAGAATCTGCATGAGCAGAATGTGGGATCGGAATTACAATACCAACAAGCAAAGAACAATAAGGAGCGATTGGAGCAAACTTTAAAAACGCTGGAATCTCAATTGAGCATGACGGTAATTTCAGCTCCTTTTGATGGAGTGATCGATGACATTTTTCCAAAAATTGGTGAGATGGCAGCTCCGGGGGTTCCGGTAATTCGTTTGATTAATTTGCGCAAAGTGCATATTGAAGCGGAGGTGATGGAAAGTTATTTACGCAGTGTAACCAAAAGCAAAATGGTTGATGTACGGATCAACTCCATGGATACCATGATTTACAACGTGCCTATCGTTCGCACAGGAAAATATATCAATCCCGCAAACCGCACATTTGTTGTTCAGGTGGACATCAATAATACAGATGAACGTCTTTTACCCAATATGATTGCTATACTGCGAATAAAGGATGAAGTGATGGATAGTGTGTTGGCGGTACCCAACGAAGCATTGTTACAGAGTTCTGCAGGAGTAAATTATTTGTTTGTAGTCTATGAAGAAAACGGAAAAGAACTTGTCAGGAAAATTGACGTGGAGCCAGGCGCTTCAGATGATACCCGCACTGTTGTTTATCCCTTGAATGGAGCGCGCTCACAGCTACGTGCAGGCGATCGAATTGTTGTAGAAGGAGCCCGTGGCGTGAAGCAGGGTATGCAGGTAAAAGTGAAGAATTAATCATTAAAAAAATTCAGTTTTATGTCGACCCCAAAAAAGGATTCCGATAAACGATTATTGCTCAAGGATTTTTTCCTGACGAATTGGGCCATCAGCAATGTAAAAACAGTATTGCTGATTACGTTCATGATTGTTTTTGCAGGTATCAGCACTTATAAATCAATGCCAAAAGAGGCATTCCCGGAATTGAACATTCCAACTATCTACATTGGCGTTCCTTATCCCGGAGCCGGTCCGAAAGTGATTGAAGACAAGATCACACGTAAGATCGAGAAGGAAGTGAATACCATTCGTGGAGTGGACAAAATCAAATCAACCAGCATTTTCGGTTATTCAACTATTATCGTTGAATTCAATTTCGATGTTACTCCCGAGCAGGGATTACGGAAGGTAAAAGATGCGGTAGACAAAGCCCGTGGTGATAAAGATTTCCCTCGCGACCTTCCAGCAGAGCCGAATGTTTTTGAGATGAATTTTTCGGAATTCCCAATTATGAATATCAATCTTTCCGGAAATTATTCGGTTGATGAATTGACAGAGTTTGGAGAGTTTCTGGAAGACGAAATTGAAAAGATTGAAGAAATCTCCAAGGTGGAAATTCGCGGTGTGCAGAAAAAGCAGGTTAGTATTTCCATCAATAAGTTCGAAGCAGAATCGCGCATGGTGAGTTTTGGTGATATTGAAAATGCCATTACTTCTGAAAACATGACCATGTCGGGCGGTGAAGTGAAAATGTCGGGTATTGCCCGTGATGTTCGCGTTGAAGGTGAATTCGCCAGCCTGGAGGAGATCCGAAATATTATTGTGAAACGCGATTATTACAACATCGTTCGTCTGCGTGATGTTGCTGAAGTAACTTTTGGCGATGAGGATACTACATCATTTGCACGACAAAACATGAAGCCTGTTGTGATGCTTGATGTAATCAAACGTTCCGGCACCAATTTGCTTGAGGCGTCGGACAAGATTTTTGATGTGGTAAATGAGGCAAAAGCAAAAGGCAGAATACCTTCAGATCTTGAGCTGACTTACACCAACGATATGTCGTTTAAAACACGCGATCAGGTTTCGAGTCTGGAGAACAATATTATTTCCGGAGTTATTCTTGTTGTTCTGATCTTACAATTGTTTTTGGGATTACGAAGCGCATTATTTGTTGGTGTTGCAATTCCTATGTCGATGTTCCTTTCTTTCATTATCCTAAATGTGATGGGAGTAACCTTGAACATTATGGTATTGTTCTCATTGGTACTCGCCCTGGGAATGCTGGTGGATAACGGAATAGTGGTTATTGAAAATGTTTACCGATTAACCAACGAAGGCTACTCCCTGTTTGATGCGGTAAAGTATGGGGTAGGGGAAATTGCGCTACCAATTATCTCCTCAACTGCAACAACCGTTGCCGCGTTTATCCCTCTTGCCCTTTGGCCCGGTCTTATGGGTGAGTTCATGCAATATCTGCCACTCACACTCATGATCGTATTGAGTTCTTCGTTGTTTGTGGCATTGGTTATTAATCCTGCTCTAGCAATTCTCTTGATGAAAACTGTAGAAGAGCGCCCTGCATTGGCAAAGGTCATTCGCAATGCAATGATTGGGTTCGGATTAGGTTTATTGTTACTGCTTTTAGGAAAGTTCACGCTTGGTAACCTTGCTCTTACTTTCGGCGCATTGGTATTGATCAATTATTACTTTCTGGATGCTGCAACAAACTTTATGCAGAACAAGCTCTTGCCTACATTGGAACGTCGTTACCGTGCGTTTTTGGAGTATGCATTAGTAAAGCGACCGCTCACTATTTTCCTGAGCACGATTGCAATGTTGTTCCTTTCGTTTATGCTTGTGGGGGTTTTCCAGCCTAAAGTTTTGTTTTTTCCGGAAAACGAACCTGCATATGTAAATGTATTTGTGGAACTTCCTGTGGGAACGGATATTCGTCTTACCAACGAGATTACCAAAAGTGCAGAGCTTATCATCGATTCAACATTGGCGAAATACGATGATGTGATTATGCTTGCAGAAAAGCCGCTGGGAGATACTGTGGTGGTGGATTCGTTCCGGTTGGTTTCTTCGATGATCGCTCAGGTTGGAGAAGGCACATCAGATCCGATGGAAGGCCCTTCAATGGGTAATACACCCAATAAGGCGCGTATCACCATTTCATTTGCAGAAGCCCCCTATCGTCAGGGACATCGTACTTCAGATATCAAACGTGAGATTGAGCAAGCGCTCGAAGGGCGTTTTCCCGCAGACGTAAAAATTGTAGTTGCCAAAGACGCAGCAGGTCCACCACAACAGCCGCCAATCAATATTGAACTTTATGGTGATGATTACGATTCGCTCATAGTAGAGGCTGAGAATATGCGGACATTTCTTGATCTGCAGAATGTTCCAGGTGTGGACGAATTGAAGCTGGATGTTGAAATCGGAAAACCTGAATTACCCATAGAAGTTGATCGTGAAGTTGCGCGCCGATTGGATGTTTCTACAGCCCAGGTTGCAATGACCATTCGTACAGCATTGTTTGGTAAAGATGTTTCCACTTACAAAATCGGCGATGAGGACTATGATATTAATGTTCGATACAAAGAAGATTATCGTCATGACCTCCAGGCCTTGCTCGATCAGAAAATCACTTTTCGTGATATGTTGAGCGGAAAACTGGTACAGGTTCCTATCCGAACAGTTATTCTTCCACCCAAAAACAAATCTTCCTATTCGGCAGTTAAGCATAAAAACACCGATAGGGTTGTTACCATTTTTTCAAACGTAAAAGAAGGAGAAAATCCAACGGAGATTGTTAATCAATTGAAGGAGAAGTTAACATCCTACAATGTTGGAAATAACGTGAGCTGGAAATTTACCGGTCAGCAGGAAGACATGGAAAAGGAAATGAAATTTCTTTCCGGTGCTTTGATGATCGCTGTATTTATGGTTTTCCTCATTATTGTGGCTCAGTTTAATTCTATTAGTTCACCGGCAATTATCATGACATCCGTAATTCTGAGTTTGATTGGTGTTCTGCTTGGACTTATCATTTTCCAAATGGATTTTGTGATTATCATGACCATGATCGGTATTATTTCACTGGCAGGAGTCGTGGTGAACAACGCTATCGTTTTAATCGACTATACCATTCTGCTCATTAATCGTCGACGCGAAGAACTGGGAATTGGTGAAGATGAAAACCTGCCAATGGATGAAATTGTAGATTGTATCGCCAAAGCCGGTGGTACCCGACTTCGTCCCGTAATGCTTACGGCAATTACTACCTTGTTAGGACTCATTCCACTTGCGGTTGGTATCAACGTTAACTTTATAACCTTGTATTCCGAATATGATGCACAGTTCTTTATTGGTGGGGATAACGTAATGTTTTTTGGTCCGTTGAGCTGGACTGTAATTTTCGGATTAACATTCGCAACCTTTTTAACACTGGTAATTACACCAATTGTATTCCTGTTGATACACCGATTAAAGGTGAGGCTGTACAAGCGGACGAAATGGAAACTGCTTAAAACCTATTAATGACAATGCCCGGATTCATAAATTCGGGCATTGTCGTTTAATCACCTTATCTTTGTCCTATGGAAACGGTCAAAACAGATATTCGATCCCTCTCATTTGAAGAGTTGAAATCGCGTTTTGAAGAAATGGGAGAGAAAACTTTTCGTGCCAAGCAAGTTTATGAGTGGCTGTGGAAAAAGTCGATTCATGATTTCGATGGAATGACCAACTTGTCGCTGGAGCTAAGGAACAAGTTGAAGGAACGGTTTGTTATTTATAATATCACATTATCCGATCGTCAGGTTTCAGCAGATCGAACCATTAAGTGTGCATTCTCCTTGCACGATGGAAAAGTAGTAGAAGGAGTGCTCATCCCCACTAATTCCAGAATGACCGCTTGTATTTCATCGCAGGTTGGTTGCTCGCTTACCTGCGCGTTTTGTGCAACAGGTAAGTTGAAACGAATGCGTAACCTTGAAGCCAGTGAAATATATGATCAGGTTGTAACACTTAAGAACGAGGCGGAGAATACATATGGCATTCCGCTTAGCAATATTGTTTATATGGGAATGGGAGAGCCTTTGTTGAACTACCGTAGCACACTTGAGTCGGTCAGCAAAATCACTTCTCCGGAAGGTTTGGGAATGTCTCCTCAGCGGATAACGGTTTCTACAGCTGGTATTGCGAAGATGATTATGAAGTTGGGTGATGATGGTGTAAAGTTTAATCTTGCTCTTTCCCTGCATGCTGCCAATGATGAGAAGCGGAACAAGATCATGCCGATCAATGAGCAAAATACGCTGGATGCGCTTGCCGAGGCCCTGCGTTATTTTTACGACAAAACGGGTACGCGTGTCACTTATGAGTATATCATTTTCAAAGAGTTTAATGACTCTTTACAGGATGCCCGTGAGCTCGCAGAGTTTTGCAAGCATGTTCCCTGCAAGGTGAATATTATTGAATACAATCCAATCGATGACGGAGAATACCGTCAGGCAGATTCCGAAAAAGTGGATGCCTTTGCCCGCTATCTCGAATCGCGCAACATTGTTGTAAACATCCGCAGAAGCCGCGGTAAGGATATTGATGCTGCATGTGGTCAGCTGGCAAATAAGAATAAAGCAGCCTACAAAGAGGATTGATTTTCGAAAATACTGTTTGAGCTGGAGGTAATTGAAAGCACAAGCAGGATATAATTTTGATTTATTGAAACCGTCAATACACCTGATTCGTATCTTTAAGCACTGCGGAGTACACAAATGAGACCAATCGTTTTTTTCCTACTTTTTTTAGTGTTGTGCAGCAATAGCGGGTTGACTCAGCTTGTTGTGCAATGGAGTGAAGAGTTTAAGTTCGATCGAAGGGTAAGTATAGCGGGAATGATGAGTGATCCGAATTTCTTTTATGTGTTAAAACGAAATACTTCCGGTAAAGGAAACCCTGCCCCCTATTTTCTTGAGCAGTTCGATGCATCAAGCATGGCCATCCGTCGTCAGATGGAAATTCGTTTTCCCGTAGCACCACATTCTCCCGGTGTGGTTTTTCATGATTTGCTTTCTGTTGATGGGAAGCTCTGGCTTTTCTTACAAGGCACAAACAAACGGGGGAGAAACGGTAGATTGTATGTAGCCCCGGTCGATATGGATCAGGCAAAAATTGGTGAGGCTATTCTAATAGATTCGTTTGCAAACCCTGTTGCATCTGCCGATTTCCGTATTGAAGAATCATGGAACGGAAAAACCATTCTGGTGATGCATAATGATCCATTCGATATTAAATACAACAGCGAAAAATTTTATTACAAAGTTTACAATAACAATATGAATTTGCTTTGGAAAAAGGAAATCGAAATGCCTTTTCGTGATCGCATGTTCAAGGTAACGCATCATTTACTGGATCATAAAGGAAATGTACATTTAGTCAGCGCTGTGCATCAGGAACGGGAAAAAGGTGACCAGCGCGATAATGCAGTATCCAATAACAAGTACCATTTGATTTCTTATTATCACGAACAAAATCTGGTAAAGGAATTTGAGATTTCATTGGGAGAAAAATGGATCTCGGCCTTAACATTTGATATGGCTCCTGATGGACAGTTAGTGCTTGCTGGTTTTTACAGTAATGCAGCGAATTATTCCATCAGCGGAACATTCTATTTGCGGATCGATCCTGAAACGCGAAGTGTAGTGCAATCGAACATGAAAGCGTTTGATAAAAATTTTCTGCTCGAATTTTTACCCGAACGTAAAGTGAAAAAGGGTATTGAACTTTCTGATTTTTATTTTGATCACCTCGTTGTGCGTGAAGACGGTAGCGCAATGCTGATCGCGGAACAATATTACATGCAAGTGGTTTACACGTATAACGATCCATACATGAATGGCATGTACGGATGGGGATATCCCTATGGCGGATATTCCCCTTATTACCGCAGCAATTACAATTATCAGTACCATTACAACGACATCATTGTGGTAAGTATTGATCCCGAAGGAAATATTGATTGGACAAAAAAAATTCCAAAACGACAAATGTCTTCCAATGACGGTGGGTATTATTCATCTTACACCTTGGCGAGCAATGAACGCATGGTATATGTTTTGTTTAACGATAATCCCAGAAACTCTGCGGAATTCCGTAAGGGAACAGCTGAGCCTTATGCAATGACAAAACCCTCCAAGAGTCAGGCCATGATGGTTACCATCGATAGAGAAGGGAAGTTTGTTTACAATGCCTTGTTTGCTCAAAAGGAGTCGGGATTAATTCTTCGTCCCAAGCTCTGTTATCAGTACTCTGCTGATCGCCTGATACTCTACAGTCAGAAAGGAAGCCGCTACCGATTCGGAGCGATTGGCTTGCCCTAAAAATTTATCTTTCATTAAAAATTCCCCCTTATCTTCGCAACATATGCTTAGCATAAAGGAAGTACAAGCACCCATTCACTCGGAAATAGCCGAGTTTGAAATCCGTTTTCGTGAAGCGATGAAAAGTCGTACGGTTTTGCTTGATAAGATCACGCATTACATCGTGAAGCGAAAGGGAAAACAGATGCGTCCGATGTTTGTATTCCTTAGCGCAAAGACATGTGGGGAAATCAGTGATAGCGCATATACCGGGGCCGGACTTATTGAATTATTGCACACTGCAACATTGGTGCACGATGATGTGGTTGACGATTCGAATGAGCGGCGGGGATTCTTTTCACTGAATGCTTTATGGAAAAATAAAATAGCTGTATTGGTAGGTGATTATCTCCTCTCGAAGGGATTATTGCTTTCAATCGATAAAGGAGAATTTCGACTCCTGCAAATAGTAAGCAATGCGGTTCGTGAAATGAGCGAAGGAGAATTGCTTCAGATTGAAAAAGCAAGAAAGCTTAATATTACAGAGGAGATTTATTATGAAATTATCCGCCAGAAAACAGCGTCTTTAGTTGCTGCTTGTTGTGCTTGCGGGGCGGCCTCTACCAAATGTGATGAAGCTGCTATTGATAAAATGTACCAATTTGGCGAGCACGTTGGAATGGCCTTTCAGATCAAAGACGACATTTTCGATTTTGGTTCCGGAGAGGATATCGGAAAACCAACAGGGATTGATATCAAGGAAAAGAAAATGACATTGCCACTGATTTACGCTTTAAATAATGCAGAGAAAGGCGTACGTCGCAAAATAATCAACTATGTAAAAAACCACAATGAGGACCCTAAAAAGGTGCAGGAAGTAGTCGATTTTGTTTTGAAAAGCGGAGGAGTGCAATATGCTACAAAACGTATGCATGAATTCAAGGATAAAGCATTAACTATTCTTCATACGTTTCCCGAATCAGAGTATCGCCGCGCACTGGAGGGATTAGTCCTGTATACCGTTGAACGGAAGAAATAGAACGGGTTTAACCACGTTTTAGCGGATCTCGGGTAAATCTTTATCAGTTATTTTTTAGTGTTTGTGGCAGAAAAGAGCTATTCGGCGAAATAGGCCAATCCAACCGCGATGGGCTAAAGAAAATTAGCCTATTTTGATACTATGTCTAGAGCTCTCTTTCTATTCATAGTAATGATTTGTCTTCATTCCGGGAACGTATATAGCAATGCGGATTCTCTGTGGAGCGTGTATAACAATCGTGCGGAACCAGATAGTGTACGTTTAAAGGCAATGGATGAACTATCATGGCCGCTTGTTTTTTCTGTTCCTGATTCTGCAATTTCACTCTGCAATTTTTCCATTGGGGAATTTGCCCCGAAAGGAGCGAGTAAAGGGCTCGGACAAATTCTCCGCAACAAAGCAGTAGCCTTTATCATGAAAGGCGAATACAATAGTGCATTGGACGCTTATCAGCAATCCGAACAAAATTGTTTGGGCGCAGGTGATCTGGATGGGTTGGCGAGTACCTATAACGGTTACGGAATTGTATTTTCCAGAATCGGACAGCACGCCCGTTCTATAGAATATTATTACAAAGCACTCAGTTGTTTTGAACGACTCAGTGACAAACAAGGAATGTCGATTGCTTACAACAACATTGGGCTTATTCATACCAAGCGACAGGAATATGATAAAGCACTTGCGTTGTATGATAAAGTTTTAGCTATACAAAAGGAACTTGGCAATCAAAAAGGTATTAATACTGCTCTGGCCAATATGGCTGAAGTTTATTTGAAGACCGAACAATTTGATAAATCAATTGAGATTTATGAGCAGGCATTGGAAGGTGCTCAACGAATGAATGATGAATTTATGGTCGCCACTGTGCGTAACAACATGGGCGGTGCATATGCTGATAAAGGCGATTATGACAAGGCGCTGTATCATTTCTTTTATTCACTTCCAATTCGTAATCGTGCGCAGGATGTGCAGGGTCAGATTGATACGTACAACTCGATTGCACAGGTTTATGTTAAACAAAAGGATTTTAAGAAAGCGCTTGAGTTTGCAAGAAGGAGTTATGATCTTTCCGCTACAGTAGGTTCTCCTGAAGGGATAAAAAATTCTGCCTTTACGTTGTTTAATGTTTTCGAAGGACAACGAAATGCTGATAGTGCGTTGAAGTACTATCGCGAGTTTGTCACTATAAAAGATAGTTTGTACAACTCTGAAAATACTGCCAAGCTTGTTGAGGAAGAAATGCGTTATGGTTTCGATCAGCGGGAGCGTGAAATGATGCTGGAGCAACAACGTCGCGACATCGTTCATGAAGAAAGTAATAAACGTCAGCGCCTGCAGAAAATTTATATGGGAATAGGATTGGCGTTGTGTATGCTAATTCTGCTTGTTGTGTGGCGAGGACTTCAGGCGCGTAAGCGGGCGAACAGAATCATTTCCGAACAGAAAGAATTGGTTGAAGAAAAGAACAAAGAGATTCTGGACTCTATTCGGTATGCACAACATATCCAGGAAGCAATTCTTCCGGCAAAAGAATTTATGGATGGATTTTTGCCTGAATACTTTATTTATTATTTACCAAAAGATATTGTAAGCGGTGATTTTTATTGGGCTGAACAATTTGGTGACTTATCACTTTTTGCAGCAGTAGATTGTACAGGGCACGGAGTTCCGGGCGCTTTTGTGAGTATTGTTGCCAATAATAATCTGAACCGGTGTGTAAAGGAATTTGGTTTACGGGAACCGGCAGCTATTTTAGATAAGTTGAATTTATTGGTAAACGAAACATTGCGTCAGCGCAGGGATGTCAGCTCGGTAAAAGATGGAATGGACATTGCGCTTTGTTCCATAAGACGCCTGCCGGATGGAAGCGTAGAATTGCAATATGCCGGCGCAAACAATTCAATGTTCCTTTTTGCTGCAAAAGGCTCATTGCCTGAAAAACATCTTGCAATAGAAGATCCCGAAAGTTCTTTTGCCGTATTCGAAATTAAACCCGATCGACAACCGGTTGGAAACTTTTTAGAGCATTATTCAGAGCCATTTACGAAACACAAACTGAAGCTGCAAAAGGGCGAAAGCTTGTATATTCTTACTGATGGTTTTGCAGATCAGTTTGGTGGTCCCAACGGAAAAAAATATAAGCAGTCTCAATTCAAAAAACTTATTTTTCAAAACGGACATCTATCAATGCAAGAGCAGCGAGATGTTCTGCATACCGCTTTTCACACCTGGAAAGGCGACATGGAACAGATTGATGATGTCTGTGTGATCGGAGTGCGCGTTTAGAGAACGAGACTGGGAAAGAGATCTAAATTTTCATTTTGCCGTTCACCTTTTACTATTCACCGATTCTCTGTAATTTTTAATGTTGTGGTACTGGTAGACGCTCCGCTGCTTACGCTTAGTTTATAATCACCAGGCTTGAGAAATTCATTCTTTCCGTTTTCGGTTTTTTCCTGATTGTTTTTCAGATTGTACATAAAACGAGTCAGTCCTTTTTGGTGTTGTGTTTTGTCGGCATAAACCAGTTTACCGCTTGCCTCGCGAAGTTCAATGTTTGCACTTCCGGCTGCAGTTGTCCAGAAATAAATTGCTATTTCAGGTTCATATCCTTTTTCCCATTTGCTCCAGCTTTTTCCCCACATCCGTGAATGGGTAATTTCTTTGGGTGTATACAGATAGAGCGACTGTGATTGCACTACTGTTGTGAGTTCTTGCAAGGGTGCAATATTTGCAACGTATACAGAGCGGCCGTGTGTTCCTACAACCAACTCCTTGTCGCGGGGATGAATTACCAAATCGTGAACAGGAACGTTGGGAAAATTGGTGTTTAGTAGTTGAAAAGATTTTCCTTTGTCGAGTGATGCATATACACCATGGTCTGTTCCAACATAAATTAAATTTTCATTGGCAGGATCTTCACGTATAACGTTCACTGCTTCCCCGGAAATATCAGTGGCAATTCGTGACCAGGTTTTTCCATAATCTTCGGAAGAAAACACCATGGTTGAAAAATCATCACGGGTATGACCGTTCAGACAAACATATACTCTTCCCTCAACAAAACGTGAAGCCTGTACTCTGCGAACAGTGAAATCGGCAGGAAGCGTTCCTGTAATGTTGTTCCAGCTGTTTCCTCCATCCTTTGTTAGCCATACAAATCCATCGTCTGTTCCGGCATACAACAGTCCAAATTTTAAAGGCGATTCGTGCAGCGCAGTAATTGTACCGAATGCTACATCACCGGGTTTGCCGCCTTTGGTGAGGTCTCCTGAAATGGCAACAAATTCTTCTCCTTTTTTAAGCGAACGGAAAACTTTGTTTGCTCCCATATAAATTACATCCGCACTGTGTGTAGATAGCCATATGGGTGTTTGCCAGTTCCAGCGCAATGGACGCTCACCCAGTTCATGCTTGGGTGTTATATAAAAACTTTCGCCTGTGTTTTTATTGATGCGGTAATAATGTCCAAATTGATACCCGGTATACACTGTACTGTTGTCGCGTGGATCTATCATCACTTGCATGCCGTCACCACCAAGAATTGTTTTCCAGGGATATTCACCTTCCATTTGCCAGGACAAACTCTCCAGGTGTTGCGATGATCCATACCATACCCCATTGTCCTGTAACCCTCCGTAAATGTTGTAGGGAGATGCCATGTCAACATTTATGGTATAGAATTGTCCAACTGCAGGAGTATTGCAACGAATCCAGCTTGTACCATTGTCGTAGCTGATATTTACTCCCCCATCGTTACCGTTTATCAAATGACCTTTTCGTTTTGGATTTACGTACAAAGCGTGATGATCGACATGCACATTGTCGCCGTTGATGCTTTCAAATGTTTTTCCTCCGTCTTCAGATTTAATTACAACAAAAGCGGATGCATATATTTTTTCAGGATCGTTTTCATCTATGCTGATCTGACCAAAATAATATCCATAGGTGAAAACAAGATCTTCCACATAGGTATCATGTGTTTTCTTCCAGGTCTTCCCTCCGTCATTTGATCGGTAAAATTCTGCCCCGGTTACAGGGGTGTCGAACAAAAGTGCATTGGCATCTTCAAGGTATTCTGCAAGCGTTTTGGGACTGATACTGTTGTCAAGAATTTTAGTACGAACGAGCTCAACAGTTATTTTTTTAGGAAAATTGTTTTCTTGTAAAAAGCGATTTATCTTTTTTTCGTCGAGCGACAGAAATTCTTCTTTGCTCATTTTTTTCAGTTGATCTTTACTTAATGCCTCCGGATCACTTTCCTTTTTAAAGTCTTTGCGTAATGCCTGATTATCGAGAAAAGCATATATAATTTCGGGTTTGTTTTTACAAAGCGCAATTCCGATTCTTCCCACGCCGTCTCTCTGTGGAAATCCGCTCTCGGGAGTGGAAATCTTTTGCCAGCTGTCACCGCCATTTGTGCTTTTGTATATTCCTGAACCGTTTCCGCTTTCAATAAAATTCCAGGCACGGCGCTCGCGATGCCACGATGCGGCGTAAAGCACAGATGGATTTTTCTCATCTACAATAAGATCAATTACCCCGGTATTTTCATTCACGAACAAGGTTTGTTTCCAGGTTTTTCCACCGTCGCTTGATTTATACAATCCACGTTCTTTGTTGGGAGTGAAAAGATGACCGATACTGCTCACCCAAATGGTATTTGCATCTGTAGGGTGAAGTATTACCCGACCGATATGATGCGTTTCTTCGAGTCCAAGATGTTGCCAGCTTTTTCCATGATCGCTGCTACGAAATAATCCGATACCTGCGTAGGAAGAACGACTGGAGTTGTTTTCTCCTGTTCCTACATAGATCACATCGCTTTTCCAGTCGATGGCAATATCACCGATTCCAAAAATCCATTCCTTGTCGAAAAGAGGGGTAAATGTTGTTCCATTGTTTCTTGTTTCCCATAATCCTCCTGTGGCATAAGCAACAAAAAAATGGGTTTCATCGTTGGGGTCGACTTCAATATCTACCACTCGTCCGCTCATTACACTCGGACCAACTGATCTGAATTCAATTCCTTTCAGCAGTGATTGATCGCTTTTGCTTTTATGTTTTTCCCATGCGCTCATGCGTTCTCTTGCAAGCGTATAGGAATTTTCTATAGTGGATTTACGTTGCGCGCCTGCAGTAAATGGCATCGCAACAAATAAGAGGAGTAAGATTCGTGTCATGTTCAAATATAACCACTAAGCCACTAACAACACCAAGGCCCACCAAGAAAAATCTCAGTGGGCCTTAGGGAGCTTTGTTTATTGGTGTTCTAAATTCACTTCACAATCGCCACGTGTCCGTCATAGAAGTGGTATTCTCCTCTGACGCTGTCTTTGATCTTTACTTTGTAAACATACACATCGGCTTTTGGCTCTTCTGATCCGCGATATGTTCCGTCCCATGCAGTGTTGATGTTTTGCGTGTTAAACACCATCTCACCCCAGCGGTTAAAGATCATCAGATCGTATTCTGCAATATTTTCACCTTTTCCATAGAAGACATCATTCTTGCCATCTCCATCCGGAGTGAATGCATTGGGAATGTAGAAGGTAAATTCCGGACTAACCTGGATGAATTTGGTGATGGTATCCGGACAATTCTGATTGTTATTGGATATCAATGTCACCTCATAAGTGCCCGTGTTAGCATACGTGTGCATGGGTGAGTATACTGTCGAGCCGTTTCCGTCGCCAAACATCCAGCTTGCAAATGTTGCATTGGTGCTGGTGTTTGTGAATCGTGCTTCCGGATGAAAAATGGAGAGATCAAGATCGCTGATTTCAAAGTCGGCTTCCGATTGCAGTCGAACGGTAACTCCCACTTGTGTCTGGTCTGTTCCTACACATCCCCATGGTGATGTAACAATAAGCGATACGTTATATACTCCGCTCACTGTGTACGGATGGGTAACAACCTCAAGAGTGGATGTATTTCCATCTCCGAAATTCCATGCGAACGATGATCCGTTTTCATTGGGCATATCGTTGAAGAATGTTAGGGGAGCGGAGCCGCAGGCATTGGTCAGTTGCGGGCTGAGTTGTACGTCGGGATTGGGATGTACTTCTACCCAGGTGGACTCCACGCGTTGATTGCCACATCCATCAGTAATTGTTGCGGTGTAATATCCGCTTGTTGTAGGTGTTATCGAGAATGGTCCGGGACCATTGGGCAGATTGTTGTTCCAGGTAATGATATAGATTCCTGTCGCGGTTCCCATTTCGGTAAATACCAATCCTGTTTGACCAATACAAAGATCCGGAGTTGCTGTTACACCCAATTGCAGCAGATTGATATCGTTAACATGGACAAAAATCGTTTGTGCAGTTGTTGTACATGCATTTGCATCACTTGCATATACAGAATATGTCGTGCTGGCTGCTGGAGATATGTTGTGTGATGTTGCGTTGGAAAGATTATTGTTCCAATGATAAACATATCCACCCGAACCTCCGTTTGCCGTGGCACTGATAGTAGTAATAGTGCCTGGACAAATGGTGTCTCCCGGACTAACTGTGAGCGTAAGTGGAGCAGGTTGTGAAATTGTGGTTGTGAGAGATGTTGTGCAGCCTTGTGCGTCAAGAACATTCATGAAGTAGTTTCCGGGAGCGAGATTATTTATGCTTGCACTGTTTTGTGGCGGGTTAATGTTCCATTGGTAATTGTAGGGAGCTGTTCCACCATTTACTGTTGTTTGAATGGATCCATTGTTTGCACCAAAACAGGTAATGTCGTTTTGTGAAACAATGGTTGCGCTTAGTGGAAGTGGCTGATTAATGGTTACAGAATGGGTTTGCTGACAACCACTCATATCGCTTGCGGTTACAGTATAATTTCCAGCGGCAACGCTATTGATCGTTGTTCCTGTTGTGCCGTTGTTCCATTGGTAAGAGATTGTTCCGTTTCCTCCGTTAGCAAGCACAGTTGCAGATCCGTTTGCGCCACCATTGCATGATACAGGAGTGGTAGAGGTGGTTTGTATACTGATTGCTGCCGGTTGTGCTACAATTGCAATTCCGCTTTGTGTACAACCTTCCGCATCCATAATGTTGATGGTGTATTGACCTGCAATTAATCCGTTTGCAGTTGCAGTGCTTTGCTGAGGATTAGTGTTCCATGCATAGTTGTACGGCCCCGTTCCTCCATTTACATTTACGGTTGCAGAACCATTGTTTTGCCCGTTACAAAGCACACTTGTACTTGTAATGTTTAAAGAGAGAGGTGCAGAAGGTTGGGGAACATTGATAGTTCCGTTGGTGGTACAACCATTTGCAGTGGTTACGCTCACACTGTACAAGCCTGTAGTTAATCCTGTTATTGTAGCGCTTGTTCCGCCATTCGACCATTGATACGTGTAAGGTTGCTGACCACCATTCGCATTTACAGTAGCAGCACCATCGTTACCACCGAAGCAGGAAACGTTTTGTGCAGATAGCTGAATATTGCCGGGAGCAGCGCCTTGTGCAACAAGTGTATTGGCCGACATAATACAACCTGTTGCGTCGCTTACATTTACAGTATAGTTTCCTGCCTGTAATCCGTTTACACTTGCGGTATTATTTCCACTCGACCAACTGTAACTGTAGGGCGCATTACCACCGTTTACGGTGACTGATGCTGTACCGTTTGCGGCACCACAGTTTGCTGGTGTACTGCTTGCTGTAATATTGAATCCTGTAACTGTTATACAGAACGAATAAGTTTGTGAACCCAGGAGCGGACAATTATCATCGGTCACTGTTACTGTGAAGCAATAAGGAATTGATGAGATCATGGTAGAGTTTGGTGTCCAGCTGAATGTGCCCGTTGGGTGTTGCGCAATATTCGTTGTAAAGGATGCGCCTGCTATAGCGTTGTTCCAGCTGAGGCTGAGGTTTTGTGCTGCATCGGGATCACTGGAAAGAATATTGAAGTTGAGTGTTTGTCCTGCACATACGCTTGCACTGAAATTATTTCCGCCGTTAATTCCTGTGATGGATGGATTTGAATTCGTGCAGGGAATAACGCGCACCTGAATATCACGGATCACACTTCCAACAAACTCACCGTTGCGGTATTCGGAAACTCTTACGGCCATTACTCCAACTTCAAGCATGGTTGGTGTCATACAGATATCTCCGGTTGCTGAATTAATAGTTGTTGCAGGAACGCTCATTAAAGGTTGTGCTGCAGAATATCCGGGGAAATAATTTACTGATGTGTTAGGCCCTGTCATTGGAGGAATCAACTGGTATACCAGAGAGTCGCCGTCTGAATCGATTGCACCATGATTGAAGCAATAGTTTTGCGACACACAGATAAATGGTACCGGACGATTCGAGAATTGCGGTGAGTTGTTACAGGTAAACATCAGGTTGTTGATGCGAGCCTCTACATAAATATTATCACCCCCCGGGTTATTAATGGTAGAAATGGCATTGTTTCTGCAACAGAGATTAAAGCTGAGCACCCAATCAATGCACTGCGCTGGTAAAGTAATATTTCCCTGATAAACCCATTCCTGCACGCCCGGATAATTTCCGCCGGCGCACTGAGAGGTCATGGTCGGACAAATTGGTGTAACATCAATTCCAGTGTTTGGAATGCGGTTCATGTTCACATTGAAGTTTTGTCCGCACGATACCGATGCAACGTTAATGCTTACCGTGTTAGGAGCTGCCACGCCCGCGCAGTCGCGGTAGAAGGCTAATCGCACATTGTAGGTGTTCCCGCCGACACAGGTATAGGTGATGTCGGCACTTTGTGCGTGAGTTGAGTAGGCGTCTTTGCTGATGAGCACCAGGCTCATTATTACAAAGAATCGCGAAATGAAATGGAGGAGAATTGTTTTCATAACGCACCGTTCCTTTCTTTTTTATGGTGAATGATTTAAAGAACTTGCTTCTTGTTCTTAAAACGCACTACCGTTGCCCAGGGTTGTCAGGCCGTTCCCTCACTTTCGTCACATTGTCGCATTTGTTTCGGATAATCGTATGCATGCAGAACATTATTCTGCAACCCTGTGTTTTCAACAGAATATTCTTTGGAAGAAAATTGTCAATAGTATGCGCGCATACCACGTTTGAAAAGCATTGAAAAACAAGGGGTTTTCGACCTAATTGGTTTTAGGAGTGGTGGGATAGAAATAGCCTTTTGAAAAGATATAAGAGACTACTGAATTATTGAAACGTAGTTGTAATACAATAACCTGTCTGATGATAATTAAAGAGGCGGGATAAAGAATCTCGGATTAGAATTCAAGATTCAGTTTTCGGGTAACCTTTTTAGGGGATCGGCCTCGGCCTGCATATTTCTCCCACTCATTTTCGATGCGGAGTGTGATTCCCTGAAAGGTGATGTAGATATACTCAGGGTTTAATCTTGCATTTTCATTGTTCCATGCATCTCGTGAGATGCCGGAAGGACAAGCGGTTTGCCACTCAACAAGAATACGGAATTTGCCATTGGAATCGGTAACACCATTTGATTCCTTTGCTCCATGGGTGATTTTAAATGAGCTGTTTTTGATAATACCGTTTTCTGTACTTCGGGCAACCCCACTAACGCAATAAAATCCCTTCCCTCCTTTAGCGGTTGACAACAGAGGAATCATAAGTCCGAAAACTATAGTTAAACATTTTAACATTTAGAATCAAATTTTATTTATTATACTAAATGGATTTGAAAAGAAAATATCGCGATAATTTACTTTTCTACATTAGAAATTAGGTCATTCAGAATTACTTAACAAACACAGCTACCTCTTCCAGTTTTCTGCGATGGATGTCGGGAACCATTGCATCATCAGCGGGATATCCAACCGGAATTAATAAAAAGGGACGTTCATTTTCGGGACGTTCAAGTGCTTTGACAAGAAAGTTCATTGGAGAAGGGGTGTGCGTAAGAGAGACTAGTCCGGCCATATGTATAGCTGCCAGCAAAAATCCACTTGCAATTCCAACAGATTCGGTTACGTAATAATTGTTTTTCTTTTCTCCGTTTACTATTTCGTAGGGACGTTTAAACACAACAATGATCCAAGGCGCTATATCGATGAATTCCTTTTGCCAATCTGTTCCAAGAGGAGCAAGGTCTTTTAACCACTCTTCGCTCATACGACCATCATAACTTTCCTTTTCTTCTTTTTCTGCCAACTCTCGGATAGCATGTTTCAGTTCTGTATTGGAAATAGCAACAAATGTCCAGGGCTGTTTATGCGCACCGCTTGGAGCGGAAGAAGCGGTAAGAATCAGATTCTCGATGACTGCTCTCGGAACGGGAGCAGCCGAAAAATGTCGTACGCTTCTACGTTGGTCCATTTGTTCGAAGAATTCTTCCGAGCGTCGAATGAGTTCTTTCTCCGCGAGGATCGGGCGGCTATAGGGGATAAAGGGGAATTCCATAAATAAGAAGCTGTTTCAGATAAAAAAATCAAATATTTATTTTGAGAAAGCGAAGCTCTTAGTTAATAAGAGATCACTTATAGTATTGTCAGAGAATTCAAAGAATAACAAGAAGCAGGTTTTTGGAAAATAAATGTAATGATCTAATGTTTGAAAATAAAAAGTATGATTTTCATTTATGCTTTTTTATTTCTTTGATCAGATCGTCGAGGTAATCTGCCTGAATGGCCTGTATCTCCAACAATTTTTGATTTTGATGAATAAGCAGGTGGTCGATTTTTTCATTGATCAGTTTTATTTCCAATTCGGCTTTTAAGTTGATTTTATAATCGTGCTCAGCACGGAGACGGTCTTTTTGTTCCTGACGATTTTGGCTCATCATAATAATAGGTGCCTGTATAGCTGCTAAACATGATAAAATGAGGTTTAGCAAAATGAAAGGATAGGGGTCGAATACTTTTTCGCTCAGTATCCAAACATTGATTGCCATCCATATTATAAGGAACGAAAAGAATATTATAATGAAGGTCCAACTCCCACCGAAACTGGCTACCTTATCGGCAATTCGCTCCCCCCGGGTTATTTCCTTTTCCGTCTCTTCAAGAATGTTTTCACTAAGTATTGAATTGTTTTTTATCGCACTTAAAACTTCCTTGTCAATTATGACCAATTCGCCTTTTTCCTGTTCAATCAATTCAGAAAGAAAATCTCGTCTAATCTTATTTAACTCATCCAGCGAGAGATAATCTTCTTGCCCAAACCCTTCGTAATGTCGCTCAATGAACGCAAATACAGAATCACGAATGGCGGTTCCTTTTATCTCTTCACCCGCAGGAATAGATTGTTTGCTGAGAAAACTTTTGACCATTGAAATTTGGATAAGAGGTAAAACTTAAAGTTACAAAAAGCAATGGTAATGGGTTTTCAAATACCTAAACATTTTGAACTTGTGGCAGCAAGATTGCCGGTGGAATTTCTTATTTTCATGATTGAGTAATAGTTTTTCCCTCAATCTGTTATCAATATTGCCTTATTCTCTACCTTTGTCCCTCTAATGAAAAACCTTGCCATATTTGCTTCCGGAACTGGCTCAAATGCCGAGCGTCTGATGTCCTATTTCCGCGACTCCGGATATGCTGTTGTTAAATTGGTGGTTTGTAACAATCCTTCTGCCGGAGTGTTGGAGATTGCCAGACGCAACGGGGTGGAAGTTCTATTGCAGGACAATAGTATTTTTTCCGGAGACGGTGCTTCCCTTGTTGATGAATTAAAGCACCGAAATATTGATCTGATTGTACTTGCAGGGTTTTTGCGAAAAATTCCTGTTTCACTCATTCACTCATTTTCTGATCGTATTATCAATATTCACCCCGCACTCCTTCCTAAGTTTGGCGGAAAGGGCATGTTCGGAGATAATGTTCACCAAGCGGTTCTCGCTGCACACGAAAAAGAAACTGGAATTACTATTCATCTTGTGAATGAGGAATACGATAAAGGACGAATTCTTTTTCAGGGCAAATGTATGCTGCATGAAAATGATACTGTTGCCGATGTGCGCGCTAAAGTGCATGAACTGGAACACCGTTTTTTTCCTGAAGAAGTTGAACGCTATATCAAAGGCATATGAGTTTAGGTTTCGATTTTGCACAGGTGGCTACCGCAACTATGGTTTTATTCGCGGTAATTGATATTCTGGGATCAGTTCCGTTGATCATTGAGATTCGAAAAAAGGCAGGAGAGATTTTTCCAATGAAAGCAACAATGGTTTCATTGCTGATCATGGTTGCTTTTCTTTTCCTTGGCGAATCTATCCTAAAAATTATTGGCATTAACGTAAACGCATTTGCAGTAGCAGGATCCTTCGTTTTGTTTTTAATGGGAATTGAAATGATATTAGGTGTACGATTATTTCGAGAAGAAGAAGGAAATGCAAAAGCAGCTTCTATCGTTCCTCTCGCATTTCCCATTATTGCAGGTGCGGGCACCATGACCACTATTTTATCTCTGCGTGCCGAGTTTGAAGCAATCAATATCATCATCGCTATTGTTATCAATAGTTTGTTTGTTTACATGGTGCTTCGTCTTACCAATCGTATTGAACGATTATTGGGTCCGGGTGGATTAATTGTATTGCGAAAGGTTTTCGGAATCATCTGTCTTGCGCTTGCTGTAAAACTTTTTAGTTCCAACATCAAAGAATTGTTTGTCTGATGAAGGTTCATATTTTTACCGACGGCGCAGCAAAAGGAAATCCGGGGCCCGGTGGTTTCGGAATCGTTTTGCGATCGGAGCGCGGACACCACAAGGAAGTAGCACGCGGATATCGCCTCACCACAAATAACCGGATGGAGTTGCTTGCTGTTATTGTAGCGCTAGAAATGCTGAAGGGAAGTCAGGATGAGGTTACCGTGTTTTCTGATTCACGATATGTGGTAGATTCAGTGGAACAAGGATGGTTGTGGAACTGGCAACGTAAAGGATTTGAGAAGACAAAGAATGCTGATTTGTGGCGACGATTTATTCCAGCATACAAACGACATAAAGTAAAATTTCAATGGATCAAAGGCCATGCAGGTCACAAGGAAAACGAACGCTGTGATCAGATGGCTGTCGCTGCTGCCGATCTTCCTGTTTTGCTTGTTGATGAGGAATATGAAAAATTGAAGGACACCGGAATGTTCGAAGAATGAAAAAAGTATTTCAGTTTCCTGCCAATGCTGAGCTTCAGATGAGAAGAGATCGTCTGATCATTTTCCTCTTCATCATTTGTGGTTTGTTTGCTGTTTATGTCGTTATAGGCAACATAGTAAACGAAAGGGAATCATCAGCAGCCATGTTGATCTCCATTGTTGCGCTGGTTGTTTTTGCCCTGCTTGCGTGGTTGATACGGACGCGCTTTGGTTTGATCACTGAAGTACGGATCCACGAAGAAACTATTGAAATTATTCGGGGTAAAAATCAGCACTCACAGATTGAAATCAGGAAGATAGTTGCCTTATTATACTATACTCAGGGAAAAAAATCCTATTACGCTATTCAGCATTTAAGTCCCGATCTTCTTGTCATTGAAAACGCAGGCCAATTATTTGATGCGATTTCAGAACAAACAGGAATCGTGTTAACGGAGGTAAAATAATCAGTGTCGGATTACATGCACGGTTCCGTTGTATTTTTGATCGCCTGCCGTTAATACAAAAAAGTAAACCCCATCCGGATAACCTTCCGCTTTCCAGTCATTTTGATAATTCGATTTTTCAAAAATGGTTTGTCCCCAACGGTTAAAAATAGATAATGTGTTGCCGGCGTAAAACTCCAGGTAGGGAAAAACGAGCGCATCATTTTGACCGTCGCCATTCGGACTAAAAACGTTGGGAGGAATGATCTCCAGAGGAAGTACACTGATGGTTTTACAAATGGTGTCGATGCAACCCGTGGAAGTGAGTATAGAAAAACAAACAACATATTCACCGGGAGCTGTGTAGAGATGTGCAGGATTTTGAACGGATGTTGTTGTTCCATCTCCAAAATCCCAATAGTAATTTACAATTGTGCCCGGACTTGTAACGATATCATTAAATGTAGTTGACTGTGTTATGAAAACAGGAGATGGAGTGGTGCTGAAATCGGCGTTCGGTTGTGGTTCAACAGCTACATTTATGGTGATCGTATCAGATGTACATCCGTTCATAGTTATAAAAGCGGAATAATCAGCAGAGATGGTTGAGGATCCTGTATTGGTAAAAGTTGTATCTGTGATATTACCGGTTCCGGACAATCCATTCCCAAACCAGTTGATGGTAGCCCCGGGTAGACAGGCGCTGAGATTCATGTTAACATCTTCACCTGAACAAATGATCGCAGAAGAAGGATTGGCACTGGCCTGTGCGATTGGGGAAATAGTTAGCGAAAGCGCAGGCAAACCTGTAACGGTATTTCCGCATGCATCAGTGATGATAGCAGCTGGCACAGGAAGTGAGGTGGAGGGATCGCAATAATCCGGACAATTTGGAATATTCAAGGTTAGGTTACCCACTTGTGATCCCGACGAGCAACCCGATGGTGCTCCCTGTGTGACAGAGCTTGTCGCCCAGGGATGTGAAAATGTATAGGGAGGAACGCCATACCGCGCATAGAGCGATGCACTTGTTTCACAATCATTGGCGCATAAGGTGGAAGGAAACAAAACCATCTGGGAAGAATAGCTTTCCGGAGTATTTCCTTCGATAAAAGCAGAAAATGGCCATGCTGTACTCGGATTGTAATACAGGAAAGTGGTATTGCATCCGGCGCCATTAATGGTTCGTGAAATATGCATGCGTAAATAAAAAGTATAGCCATTGCACTGTTGCGGACGACAACACATTAACGGACTTCTCATATTGAAATCATCGAGGTAGGCTGTTCCTGCAGTATTTCCTCCGGGTGGTGCTATTGTAAATACCTGCGATGAGGCACAAGTAGTACTATAGTACATCCTTCCGTCGGCCATAGTTGTGGTTGTCCAGGGATCTGCATAATAACTTCCGGTTACGCTTAAATTGTTTACCGTAATAGCAGGAGGTACAGTAACGAGGATGCTATCTACATTATAATTCGGAAAAAAACAGGAAGGCATAAACTGAAAAGGATAGGTTGAAGTTGGTCCGGTAACAAGCGGATCAATCACCAATGGAAATTGACGGGCTGGATCATGCAGCCAACTGTCGGGTACTATTGTCTCGAGTAGAATTTCGTTCCCTTTTCTCGTGAATTTATATTCTGCTAATGTCCATGAGCCGGAAGCATCATAACAAAAGGCAGATGCAATTCTAAGTAATTCATTTCCTTTTTTATCCAATGCAAGGAGATGTCCGGCAATGCGATCGTTTCGACTTTCACTCATTTGAGGATCTGCAAGAAAATCGATTCCATCCGGAAGAAACAGTTTTTCTTTTACAATCATATCGCCGGAAGAGAGAATGGAAGCATTGTTAATGATGTAACTGTACTTACTTCCGTTCAAGCGAAAATGAATGAATTTATCGATACCCGGTGCTTGTCCGAAAAATTGTGCAGTATCGCCGTGAATGAATGCGGTGCCGTTTGAAAGTTTGTGGTTGTTGATTTCGGCCGAGCTGCTGAGAATGATGCTTTCTCCGCCGGGAAGCATTACACCTATTTCACCTGTGCGCGTAAGTGAAAATGCATGCGGTTGCGAGGGAACGTTCCATCCGTTTTTGGTTTTACAAAGTTCGGTAGACACGGGTACCAATTCACCCGATGTGTTATAATAATTGACCAACTCCTTGCTGAAATACCCAACCCATGTTCCATCTGGTTTTCGGAACGAAGAGGAATGCAGTGTGCGTTCTGATACAATTTCGTCCCAGTTCTTTTTCTGAATCCGCAGAGGAACAGTTTGTTCTCCCCTTGGGTTAAGGGATTTGGAACCCATTTGACACAATGCGGGCTCAGTCAGCAAGCCATAACACAATGCGATCAGGAACAGTAGTCGTCTCCTTTTCATAAGCAACAATAATAGCATTCCCAATTTAAACAAAATCGTAGATTTCTGCAATGGAGAACTATTTTCTTCGTTGATTGTTATTGGGGTATGAAGCAGTCGATTACATTTTTCTGGCACAGGCGGGACCTCCGAATTGAAGATAATCATGGGCTTTTCAGAGCTCTTTCGGAGTCGGATAATGTCGTTCCGGTGTTCATTTTTGATACAAACATCTTATCCCGACTAAGGGCAAAAGACGATCAGCGTGTGAGTTTTATTCACCACTATCTCACAGCCTTAAAAGTGAAATACAAAAAGCTAGGGGTAGAGTTGTTGGTAAAAGTGGGTGAACCGATTCAAATCTGGGAATCCTTGTGCGAAGAATTCAAGGTGCAGGCTGTTTATTGTAACCGCGATTATGAACCTTACGCGTTGCATAGGGATAGATTGGTTTACGACGGATTGAAGGAAAAAGGAATTACTTTTTTTGGTTTTAAGGATCATGTTGTTTTTGAGAAAGCTGAAGTTGTGAAAGACGACGGATTGCCCTATACTGTTTTTACACCTTATTCCAAAAAATGGAAATCGCTGTTGACAATGGAAATGCTACGTGCTTTTCCGGTGGAACAATACCGAGAGAATTTCAAAAAGGATTTTCCTGAACAGCAAATTCCTTCGTTACGGGAAATCGGTTTCGAGCAAAGCAAAAAAGCGTTTCCGGGATTAATTGTAGATCAAAAGATCCTGAATAATTATCACGAAACAAGGGATATTCCATCAGTGAACGGCACTTCACAATTAAGTGTGCATTTACGTTTTGGAACAATCAGCACCCGAAAGCTGACAAAAATTGCTCTGGAGACCAATGAAAAATACCTGAACGAATTGATCTGGCGCGAATTTTATCAGATGATACTTTTTCATTTTCCACATACGATAGAAAAAGCATTTAAACCGGCATACGATCGCATTGAGTGGGTGAATGATGAAGAACAATTTGAAAAGTGGTGCGAGGGAAAAACGGGTTATCCAATGGTAGATGCTGGAATGAGAGAACTGAATGCAACAGGATGGATGCATAACCGAACACGAATGGTTGTTGCAAGTTTTTTGGTGAAACATTTACTCATCGACTGGCGATGGGGCGAAGCCTATTTTAAGGAGAAACTGCTGGATTACGAATGCGCATCTAATGTTGGTGGTTGGCAATGGGCAACAGGATCAGGAAATGATGCAGCGCCCTATTTCAGGGTATTTAATCCCACCTCCCAGCAGGAAAAATTTGATCCGGATTTACGCTATATTCGTAAGTGGATTCCTGAATACGAAACCAAAAACTATCCACCCCCGATTGTTGAGCATACATTCGCCAGAGACCGTGTTTTAGCAGTGTTCAAGAAGGCTTTACAATGAAGAAGTTACTGTTGATTTTCTTTGCAGTTCCATTGTTTGCAAGCGCACAAAACGATAGCTCTTCATTGGGCATGCAGCAATTGTACAACACCAATAAAAAAGGAATGTTGGTATTGGGGAGCTGGGCAATTGGAAATATCGGTATAGGAGCAATTGGAATGAATACGAGCAGTGGAGTCGACAAACGTTTTCATGAAATGAATCTTTTTTGGAATACTGTTAACCTTGCTTTGGCGGTTCCGGGAAGGGTTTCTTCAGTAAAACAACTACGCAAAATCAAAGAGGGGAAGTGGGTTCCCACAGCAGAAGAATTTCGTAAAGAACAGCGCAAAACAGAACGCCTGTTTCTGATCAATACCGGCCTTGATATTGTTTATATGGGAACAGGTCTTTACATGAATCAAAAAGCGAGAACATCAGGCAATCCCGATCTTGTTAAAGGCTATGGAAACAGTATTGTTTTACAGGGAGGTTTTTTGTTTGGATTTGATGCAATAATGTGGCTGATCCACCGTAAACACCGACAACAATACGTATTCTGATTACTTAAGTGTAATGGAATAGTTGATGCAATAAGCATGAATGTAATCCGGCACATCTCTGCGGATTTGACGTTGCAGTAAGTAGGATAATTCAATTCGTTGTCGTTTCGAAATGTTGAAATGTAGTCCAGCAATGTATCTTGTCCGATAAAAGAAATTTTCATTTGGAGGACGTTGACCGAGCCGCAGATAACCCTCTGCTGAGGCGAAGGGTGTAAGTGTTTCATTTACTTTGTACCTCAACTGAATTCTGTTTCGGTAAAAGAAGGACCCTTCATTTTGGGATGCATCTTCAATATCACTTTGAAATTGATTTCTGTTCGCAATTTTTAGATCACCAATTTTTTTAGTAATTGTAACGTAAGTGTACCACTGATGACGCGATCCCCAACCTCTGATATAATGATTTCTCATGTTAAGTGAGTAGCCTGCGGAAGCGTCGATAACTTTGTTGGGAGAGTACTGGTAACCAAGATCGACATAGGAATAATCAGCGCGCGAGAAATTGTCGCCAAGACGAAATTGGGTTTTTAATTGAGCGGCATGCTCCTTGTTGAATTTTTGTTCGATTTCTATTCCACTCCAAAGCTGAGCATCCTGGGTTTGTGCGCATACCTCCATCAGCATCGCTGAAAGCATAAGCGTAATAGCAAAACGTAAACAGGTGAAATTGTCCTGCATGGATGGGGGTATTTGACTGAAGGACCAAGATAAAGATTCTGACTTAGTCATCCAAATGAAGCAAGCGAAAACAAACCCGTTTATAGCTTGTTATCAATTTCGTCAGCACGAGCAGATATTTATCTATTTTTCCCTCAATGAACACACAAGCAGCTCCCGATTTTACCCTGAACGACCTAAATGGAATCTCTTTCCGCCTCTCTGATCATCTGGAGAAGGGCTTTATCGTATTGTTTTTTTATCCCAAAAACGAAACGGGTGGTTGTACACGCGAGGCCTGCGCATTTCGTGACAGATTTCAGGATTTTCAGGATCTTGGAGCATTGGTGGTTGGAATCTCCGGTGATTCAGAAGATTCACACCGTTCTTTTGCAGCTAACCATCTCTTGCCCTACACACTTTTATCCGACCCGGGAAAGAAAGTCCATCAGTTGTATGGTGTAAAGGGCGGTTTATTCGGACTATTACCCGGTCGTGTAACCTTTATCATCGATTCCGGGGGAAGAATTGTTCACCGCTTTGATTCCTTGTTGCGGTTTGAGCAGCATGTGCTTGAGGCAATTGAGACCATTCGTAAAGGCTCGTAAAAAACTCTTCCTGCATTGTTCATTTCGCTTATTTTTACGAAAAATATGCTGAAATGAGCGCATCACTGGAAAAGGCCAAAAAGAATATTGAAAAGCTACTTCGAAACAACAAAATAGGTAAACTATCAGACGAAGTTAAGAATCGCCAAACACTTACACGCGATGATTCACTGACCAGCGATGAGAAGGTTTCGCAAAAGGGTCAGCTTAAGCGCATGGAAATAATTTCCGATCACACCGGAAGAGATTATGCTTATTTGCGAAGCAACGGTGGAATAAAGGATTTGGCCCACCTGCATGGTAACATCGAAAACTTCATCGGTATGTCGATGATTCCAACAGGCGTAATTGGTCCTGTTGCTGTTGTTGGCGGCGATGCAGGTGGCGATTATTTTGTACCGATGAGTACCACTCAGGGTTCACTTATTGCTGCGTACAACCGTGGTGCAAAAGCGTGTCGGCTTGCAGGCGGAATCACTTCGGTTTGCATTTCAGAAGGCGTGCAGCGTTGTCCGGTATTTAAATTCAACGATTTGAGCGAGGTCATGCAGTTTCTTGCCTGGGCATTGCAACAAGAAGTCATTTTCAGAAAACTAAGCGCTGAAGAAAGTCGATTCGCAGAACTTTCTGAGATGAAGGCACACGTTGAAGGCAACCACGTGATTTTGACTTTCGAATTCAATACGGGTGATGCTGCAGGTCAAAACACGATTACTTTTTGTGTGGATGCTATTTGCAGATATATTGCCGACAAATCGCCTATTACTCCTACCGAATGGTTTGTGGAAGGAAATTTTTCAGGAGAGAAAAAAGCAACTGTTAATTCATTTGTTGGTGTACGTGGTAAAAAAGTTTCTGCCGAGGTATTGCTGCCGGCAAAAGTGGTGAATGATATTTTGAAAACTACACCTGCGAAACTTGAAGAATACTGGAGAACATCTACACTGGGCGTTATTCAAAGCGGAGCTATTGGGGCGCAGGGACATATTGCTAACGGACTGGCGGCAATTTTTGTTGCTACCGGTCAGGATGTGGCTTGTGTTTCTGAAGCGAGTGTTGGATTAACGCGTATTGAACGAACTTCTTCTGGTGATATTTACGGAACCGTTACCTTGCCAAATCTTATTGTTGGAACAGTTGGGGGAGGAACACATTTACCAACTCAGCGTGAATGTCTCGAAATGGTGGATTGTCTGGGTTCAGGTAAAGCACGTAAGTTCGCGGAAATTATTGCTGCAGTTGTTTTGGGAGGAGAGCTCAGTATTTCAGCTGCACTTTCGGCAGGGCATTACGCAAAGGCACACAAAGATCTTGCGCGTAAGAAAGCTTAAGTGGTTTTCCAATGAAAAAATTTTATTCCCGCATTAAACTGCCGTTGGTTTGGTTCGCCTTGTTATTTTCATCCTTTTTATTTAAATTCAACACATGAGAATCTATTTATCTACTTTTTTATTTGTTTTCGGTTTTTCCCAACTGATCAACGCTCAAAGTTTCAACAGTTACCAGAAGGCACCTGCACCGGGTACAATTCAGTTTGGTCCGGATCTTTTTATTGACCGCACTGAAATCTCCAATGCAGCATGGTTGGAATACAGAATGTGGTTAAAGAGCATTTTCGGAGAAGACTCTAAGGAATACCGCTCTGCACAATCCGATACTTTAGTTTGGTCCAAATACAATCGTTGTCTTGCTGATTTCGGAAAGGTGTATTCGCGTCACCCCGCTTACCGCGATTTTCCTGTTGTTGGAGTTACACAGAAACAAGCCGAGGAATTTTCCAAATGGAGATCGGATCGCGTAATGGAAGGATATCTGATTAAATTTAAAATCATTCTTCGTCAGGCGCAGGACAAAGACAACTATTTTACGATCGAAAAGTATTTCAACGGAAAGTATCTGGATTTAAAACCAGATCCTCGTATCAAGTATTATCCGGAGTACAAACTTCCTTCCGAAAGCGATTTTAAACAGGCATTGGAACATAATGCGAAATTGAAAGGGAAATACAAGGAACAACCTATTCTCGATGTTAATCCATGCGATACGCAGCGTGGAGTACGTATAAAAGATCCCGTTGCGCCTGTTACGGTTATTGCTAAGGGAAAGAAAAAGAATCACATCGATTTGCTTAGAGGTAATGTTGCCGAATGGACATCAGCATCAGGAGTTTGTTTCGGTTTATCCTGGATTCATTTGCATGAAGACCTAAAGAACGGTGATCTCATCGAGGTGAAAACCGTACAAGCCTGGGTTGGCTTCCGCAATGTTTGTGTTTGGAAAGAGTGGAAATAGAAGGCAACAATAATCACTATATCTCTTTCTTGAGTAGATAAACAATATGTAATTCGTGAGAATATTTTCGGAATTGTGCAGATGAACCTGTTGCTATTTCGAATACATATTGGAAAAGAAAGGGGTTTTTCTTTTGAAATCCGATAATAACACCAGAAGAATCCTGTCGCCTCCAAAAACCCCCTAGTTGTGGACCTTTTTGATGGTGGAAGAAAAGTGCAGTTTGGATTTGTGATGATGGACCATTTTTTTCCATATGAAAGGATGGATTTAAGGTGCTCCCGTTGGGAAGCGCTGTTGAGTAAGTTAGTCCAAGAAAGTATTCAGGTGCCGAATGAAATTTTACCTTATCGAAATAGGGCTTGGTCAGCTGGCAAACACCAAAATTGAGACTCAGTTTGTCATTGGTCCAGGCTACCCCAGAATTGAAGCTGAATTTCGTTTGTGCTCCACTCTGAGGCAAGGCCGGGTCGGGTTGCGGAGAAGTTGTGATCCAGGCCGGGTAATCCATTCTGAGGCGCTGAATTCCTGGGGCGATTCCAATACGTAAAGAAGAATGCTTAAACCGGAAAGCGTAGTTGAGATTGACGTGAAATCGGTTGGATGTTTGGGTATTTCCCACGTGATTGTAAGAGTAGTTTCCTCCTATCCCCATTTTTTCGCTAAAAAGCTGCTGATCGTAAAACGCCAGAGCGGATTCGTAGGGATGCTCTATTCCTGTCCATTGGTACCTTCCCGAAATTCCGGCGGCTTGCTTATTATGAAGGCCTGAATAGGCGGGATTGTAAATGGATTGAGTGTTCCACCAAAGTGTTTGCACAGGTAATTGTTGCGCATTGCTAAGCGAAGAAAAGTAAAGACAAAAAATCAGAATGCGATACTTCATGGTAGATTTGAGGTCATTTCCTTAAGACGTTTGATTAAGGCTGTTGCTTCAATGGGTTTCGACATCACATCACAATTACTGATGTCACTTATCTCTTCAAGTGTTCTTATTTTGCTGTTTCCTGTAGTAAAAAGAATTGGAAAGGAATAAGTTTCCCTAAGCTCACGTGCAAAGGCAATGCCGTCGGCTCCTCCTTTTAGGTTGATGTCTAAAACCAAGGCATCCGGTAATTCTTTACTGATCAGTTCCCGCGCCGGATCCGGATGTGTAACGCTTCCCAAAACAGTATGACCGGCACTTTTGAGGTGAATGGCATACACCCGTGCAATTAATAGTTCATCCTCAACGATTAGTATTTTCATTCTGTTAATCGTGTTTAAAAAGTACTGTAAAACAGGTTTCTTTCCCCGTGCTGAATTTCAGTTCGCCTCCAAGCTGCATAACCAATGTTGTGATGATGAACATACCTGTAGTATTTAGCTCCTCCGGCGTGAATGTATCGGGAAGTGGATCGCCGTTGTTGCTTACTGAAATGGAAATGGTTTTATCGCCGGAGTATTCAACGTTTATGCAAATTTTTCCTTCCGGACGATTACGCAATCCATGTTTAAATGCATTGGTTAAAAACTCATTGATCAATAATCCGCAGGGAATCGATTGCTCAATGGTAAGTTGTATGGATGGACAATAAATTTCGAGATCAATATTCTGTTTCGGTTTTTTAAATGAACCGGTGATTTCGTTAGCAAGCCGTTGCAGGTAATTGTTGAAATCGATATGCGCCAACGATTCATTTTCATAGAGCAGTTCATGAACCAATGCGGTAGTTTTAAGCCTGCTTTCTGCCGACTGAAACACCTGAAGAGCTTCCGGGTTTTCAGAATTAAGTGCGTGTAGCTGGATGATACTTGATATGCCGGCAAGATTATTTTTTACACGGTGATGGATTTCGGAAAGCAAAAGTTCTTTTTCTGCGAGTGTTTTGCGTAAGGCCTCTTCATTCTCTTTTAATTCCGAAATATTTCTTGAAAAAATGGAAATTCCGGTTACGTTATTGTCGCTGAATATAGGGTGGTAGGAGGTTTCAAAATACCAGGTCCTGTTATTGCTCACCGGGAATTGCTCAACCACTGTAATATGTTCTCCTTTAAGAACACGGTTATAAATTGCGGTCAGTTTTATGACATCAGCGTCGTAAAAGGTAGAAAATACTGAATCACCTTTTTTTAATTCCCGCTTAAATCCCTGCCGGACTTTTTCTGCCAACGCAACATTAAATTCCAGAATATTGAAATGGGGATCTATCGAAAGAATAATATCATTGGTGTTATTAAAAATTGCAGATAACTCTGCTTGTTTTTCCTTGAGTTCAATGTCTTTATAATATTCTTCGGTGATATTTTCAAAATGCGCAATAGCATAGAGGATGTTATCCTTATAATGGAATGGGGATATCCGTGCGCGAAACAGGGCGTTCTGGCCCATTGGACGCGTCCAGGTATTTATTGTTGTTTCTCCCCTCCCTTCAAATACAGAGAGAAAGGAATCCCTCACATGCGATTGATCTTCTACAGAAAGGATATTGAAAATGGAAGTACCGATGAGTTGTTCTCGTTCATATACTTTTGTCCGGTTTATATAAACTACATTAAGATCGTGGTCAATAACTGCGATCTGTGCAGGTACATTTTCTAAAATGCCTGTAATAAAATCGAGTTCCGGAATCTTAATTTTTTCTTCGGTTGACATACTTCTTTAAAAATAGCGAAAAACCAAACACCCCCATGTTCCGGAAAGTCAGTTATAATCAGCCAGATAGGGCAGGCTTGAATTCCGATCATTCTCTTATCTTTGCAAAAATTACTTTTTATGAGTCTTCTTATTGTTGGAACCGTTGCGTTCGATGCTATTGAAACCCCTTTTGGAAAAACCGATAAAATTGTTGGTGGAGCAGCAACTTATATTGCTTTGGCCGCTTCTTATTTTAATAAGAAAAACAAACTGATCAGTGTTATCGGCGACGATTACGATATGGATATGCTCGAGAAGCTGAAAGGAAAAGGAATTGATCTTACCGGACTCCAGATCAAAAAAGGAGAGAAGTCATTTTTCTGGGCTGGTAAGTACCATTATGATCTTAACTCACGCGATACGCTGGATACGCAGTTAAATGTACTTGCAACATTCGATCCGCAGGTTCCGGAATCTTATAAAGATTGTGAATTCCTGATGCTTGGAAACCTTGATCCCAAAGTTCAGATGCGTGTCATCGAGCAATTGCCTAATCGTCCGAAGCTGGTTGTGCTCGACACCATGAATTTCTGGATGGATATTGCATTGGACAGTCTTAAGGAAGTGATGAAGAAAGTAGACGTTATCACCATTAACGATGAAGAAGCGCGTCAGCTATCCGGAGAATATTCGCTGGTGAAAGCAGCACGTAAGATCCTTACCATGGGACCAAAATACGTTGTGATTAAAAAAGGAGAACACGGAGCCCTGTTGTTTGATAAGGAGCACATGTTCTTTGCGCCAGCACTTCCGTTGGAAGAAGTAATGGATCCCACCGGAGCGGGCGATACATTTGCTGGTGGATTCATTGGCTTTATTGCACACACCAAGGATATCTCTTTCGAGAATATGAAGCGTGCAATTATCATAGGCTCATCGCTTGCTTCCTTTACAGTGGAGAAATTCGGTACAGAACGTATTCTCGATCTTAAAGAATCAGAAATCGATGCGCGCATTCAAAGTTTCGTTGAGCTTGTCGATTTCAATATTGAATTTGTAGAGTAAGCGACTAACGTTTCAACGGTTCAAAAATTTCAGGAAATTCTTGCGATGCGAGTATGTATTCGCGTTCGTATTGCGATTTGAGTCTGTACGCTTCCAGAAATTCATTCAGGATTTCAGGATCTGTTTTATCCAGTAAACCTGCCGCATCAAGTGTAGTTGCAATTTTCGCAGCAAGCGGATTGAAATGATCTCTACCGGTATTTTCCCTGATTTTTATTAATGCGCTAACTGTTGCTTTTCCACGATCGCCCTGATGTTTTTTGTTGATGTGGGTTCGTGTTTTTTCGGCAATTTTTTCAGCTGAGAGGAAGTTCTTTTCCTTACGATCGGGATGTGTCCAACGCATGGTGGAATGAGCAAGCCTTAAAAGTGTTTTTTCATTGCTGCGGTAATCGGTTTTTGCAGCAATTTTTTTGAATTCGCTTTCCGCAAGTTTGCGTAATTCGGATTGTTCCGGACGAAAACCAAGTCGGTAATAAAACCAAAAACTGCCCGACTGAATTCCTTCAGGATTACCAAGACCGATTTGATAGGGGTCAACGGTAAAAGTGTTCGCATTAAAATGAAGTGCATACAAACGCAGCAGCTGACAAACAATATTTGCCGATTCACCTCCGCGGTAAGGCGGAAAAATATTTACTCCAAATCCTGATTCGTTATTGAACAACCATCCTCCGCCGTATGCGCAGGGAGCTCCGTTTTTGAACAGGAGATAACCCACGTAAGATTGCAAGGTCATTTTCATTTCAGGAACCATGTAATACAATGCGATTCCAACGCCTCTGCCCATGTCGAAATATTCTGTTTCCTGCACTTGCGCGTATGTTATCGGATCGGTTTCCCGCATCAGAGATCCCAGAACTGCTTTTCCAATATCAACCAGTTTGTTTCGGTCTTCGGGATTAAGTTTTATTGCTTTTGGCTGACCTTGTTCCAGCGCTTCGCCAATGGTCATTTTTTTCAGTATGCCGCTTCGGTGAATAAACGAAGGAGAAAAGTGAATACGCGCTCCGTAAAAAAGAGGATCATCTTTTTTTGTTTGCCAATTCGTAAAAGTATGGAAAGAAGAAAAGAGCGATTCTTTCCAGCCAAGAGTTCCTTTCAGCAATGCTGTTTGTCCTACTAAAAAATCCAGCGTGCGATGGGCATCTTCTTTAAATCCGGCAATCTCATTTTTCCAGGTGTCCCAATCATCGAGGCCTTCGTTGTAAACTTCCAGTTCAACCGGATCGAGTGCATGTTGGAGGTGTTTGATAATTTCTTCGGTGTTGAGGTCTTCTTCGTAGAGCGAAACATTTTTTCCATAACGATTCAACAACCATTCGTTGTGGGTTAACGAATAAGTAGCGCATACTTCTGTTCCCGGTAATGCTGAGTTGTATAATGCTTCTGCTCCTTTTTTACCACTCCATTTTTCGCAGGCACGAAAAAGACGACCCATCTCTCCTTCAGCTGCAAATGCGATATCCTCGCTTCCCGGATAGGCAACTGTAAAAAGCAAAGCATCAGCATACCGTTGAAAAAGTTTGGGATTATCGAGTTTGCACGATTGTAACTCTTCCAAAGCACTTAGCGTTTGCCTATTGGCATCGTTGCCAAATTGCCGTTGTGCTTTTTCAAAGTGTTGAAGTAGTACAGAAAAAGGAGTCAATTTTTTCATTGGATGGAGGAGGGATTAATCCTATTTTTGAGTGAATTAAATGTAAGGGATTTGTTCAACAGAAAAAAATACCGTCCCGTTGAAGCCTGGTCGTTTTGGGGTAAACTCAAATTGACGGTTTTACGGATGGCGTTTACCTTGCGACGCTTATTAGGCGGGCGCGACTGGGATGCTGTTTGGCCCGAGCATCATGAAGACCCGCTGCATATGAAGCGCAGGGAGTTGATTTATTTTAGTCACAAATACTATTACAGAGCCATTATCAAAGCCGATCCCGGATCTGGATTGGAAACACATTTTCGTTCGCATGCCGGATCGCTATGTAATGATGCAGAATTTATTCCGGAAAAGGTGATTACAATTCATTCCGGTGGCGATCTGATGCCTTATGCTTCTATCAATGCCGGGGTTTGTAAAGGGCTTTGGGATGAGGTTGGGGAGGAGTTCTTTTCTGCGGATATCGTCACTGCGAATCTGGAAACCCCTGTTGTACTCAATAAAAAACCGGGACTTGTACCTGAAGTCATGCTGAACCACATGTATTTTAATGCAAGTGAAGAAATGATGGAGGTGTTTTCCGGAAACAAAAAACACAAGGGTTACGATGTGCTTTCTGTTGCCAACAATCATTCACTTGATCAGGGAACACAGGGATTGGAAGCAACGCTACGGATGTTACGTGAAAAGAACATTGCCTATTGCGGAGCGCGTCATCTGCCCGATGATTTGCATGCTGTTCCGATACTGGATCGAAACGGAATTAAAGTTGCGTTTCTTGCAGCTACCTTTTCACTCAACGCAGAACAATTGTTGCATGGTGAAGAGTGGAGAGTGGATCATTTGCCATTGAACAAATCCAATCCTGATATTTCACGTTTGGTGCTTCAGGCAAAAAATGCGAGAGCGAAAGGTGCAGATCTTCTTGTTGCGCATCTTCATATGGGTTGTGCGTATCAACCTTATCCTTCAATGCATACGGTAACCAATATGCGGGAGATTTGCCGCCAAACCGGAATAGATGTCGTTCTGGGCGGACACCCGCATAATCCGCAACCATTGGAGTATTTTTTATTTATCGATCCCTTTACGGGCATTGAAAAACAAAGCACGATCATTTATTCAATGGGTGATTTCGTTGCATATGATATTTTCAAGTGGTGCCATTTACCACTTGTAGTGAAAATGAAAATCGGAAAAAGAGGGAATGAAACAAGAGTGTTGCAGGTGATTCCGCAATTATGGTATATGCAGGCCGAAAAAAGCGGCGGAGCAATTGAATCATTAAAATTCAAAAAGGCCGACGATTTTTTAAATCCGGATAATATAGAACTGGAAGAACTAAAAAAATTCAGAAAGATGTTTTTGAATTACTGATGAAATTCTATTGCTGACGGAGAACGCAATTCGGCACATTGAAGAACGTTTTCTTTTTATCAATTCACTAGAAGTTTAGTGGTATTTCCTCAATGAAAATAACTGTACAGTCTTTACCTGTATAATTCAAGCCAGGCATTTACTACCGGCCAGAAAAGCGCAATCGAGAAACCAATAAACAGGATCCCTACCACAATATCGACATTGCGCAGAAAGCGTTTTGTGATGAATTTTTTGAGTGTGGTGGCTAAATATGCAATCAGCACTTCTACGCCAAATATTCCGCTTAGTGCTCCGGTATAGTACAAACCAGTTTCAACGGTGGAATAAGCGGCAACGGCTTTCAGGTTTGCGCTTACTGCTATCCACCAGAATAAATTAGCAGGATTGATGATATTCAATACAAAACCTAAAGCGAAATATTGAAATTTGTGTTGTTCGGTGGTTTCCGGAAATTGCACTTCTTTTTTCTTGCGAAGATTTAGCAGTCCGTATGTCATTAAAAACACAGCTCCAATTGCACGTATTACAAATTCTACTTTACCCCCTTCAGGAATTAAACTAGCGCCGAATAGTGAAATGATAATGAGGATGATGTCGGATGCAATGACTCCGCTGGCAATATAGATTCCGGTTCGAAAGCCGTAATCGATGGAATTTTGGATGAGGGCAAAAAAAACTGTCCCAAGCATAATGCTCATCACCATTCCGGTGCCTAATCCTATCAGAAGAGCTTCCAGGGTAGAATTTTTCTGCTAAGCTAAGGCTTTTCTGCATTCATGCTGAATTCATATTGCCTTTGATTTGTTTACCTTTTGTACATTTGTGCTATGCAGAATTTTAACGAGACCGTTCTATTTCTGATCACCACTCCGCTGTTTGTGATATTTATCGGATTGGAGATCATTGTCTCGAATGCGCAGCGCAATCACCGCTATTCTTCGCTTGGGTTTTGGGAGAACATGTATCTCATGATCATCAATACCGGAATTGATCTGGGGATGAGGATTGTCGCGCTTTACTTTTTTACGGAGCTGCTTACTGTGCGTTTTTTTGAATGGGAGTATTCGGTTATCTACTGGATTTTGCTCTTTGTATTCGAGGATCTGACTTTTTGGACCATTCACTATGTCGATCATTATGTCCGTTTATTCTGGGCGGTTCATGTAACGCATCACAATTCGCAGGAATACAATTTAACGGTTGGATTACGCTCTTCCTTGTTTGAGCCCCTTTATCGTTTTCTTTATTTTATCCCGATGGTGCTTGGTGGTTTTCGAGTGGAGGATATTTTTTTCGCCTATTCGGTAACTCAGCTTTACGGTGTTTTTCTGCATACACAGTACGTAAAGAATTTCGGACCTCTCGATTATCTTTTTATTTCCCCTTCACAACACCGTGTGCATCATGGAAGCAATGTGCGTTACCTTGATAAGAATATGGGGATGTTTCTCAATATCTGGGACAAGCTATTCGGCACCTACGAGAAAGAAACAGAACAGGTGGTTTACGGTATTACGAAAAACATCGAATCACACGATCCGCGAACAGTAATTTTTCATGAATTCAAAAGCATCGCTGATGATGTTAGAAATGCACCAACATTCAAGGCAAAATTCATGTACATCTTCGGCCCTCCGGGATGGAGTCATGATGGTAGCAGAAAGACATCAAAACAATTGCGCAAAGAGTTGCACTTCCAAGGAAATAAGTGATTGCAGCTTTTACGGTTATTCAGCCAAGTCAGCAATTCTCGTTTTCGATCGTGCAAATTTTCCGTTTCCTTTTGCAACTACTTTTCCTTCTTCATTGTAAAGTATCGACTCTCCTTGTAGAATTCCGTTTTCTTCTCCGGTGCAACATCCTTCTGCGCGAAGTTTTCCTGAGTCAACCGGACGCATTAGATCCAGCGTAAATGAAATGGTCACAATAAAAAATTCCTTTTCTCTTCCAGCACAGGCAAAATAGGCGGAATCATCCAGCAGTTTAAAATACATGGCGCCGTGCAATGCATTTCCTGCATGAAAAAATTGGGGATCTACTTCGTGAGTAATGACACATTTGTCAGCACGTACTTCAATGCTCTGTTTTAAAAGTCCGTTGATCGGACCACGATAATAGAGTTGTTCGAGGAAACGGTAATGATTTTCCACCTTCAATTATTCCGCACACTCTTTTTTGAGCGTAGTAGAAACGATGATGGTTACATCCGGCCAAACCTTTGCAATGCCGTCTGATCCCTTGTGGTTTTCTTTACAGGCATTGGTAATGGCATCAACAGAGGATAGCGCATTGAAATCGCCCAGATTGATATCTGTTTTCAATGTAACTTTTTCGCCTTCCCAGCTTGCCGGAGCGTTGATCTCCTTTTCGATTTCATTCATCTTGATGACAAGCGTTGCGCTTGAACCATCTTCAGCAAATCCCTTTAATGTGCCGGTGATTGTTTTTGTATTGTTCATTTTACCAAAAACAAATTTTACGATTTTTTCATTCCTGCCCTTATCGTTGGTTTCAAGACTATCGATAGGAATGGAAATTGCCGCACCTTTAAGCACATCGTACATGGAAGTAGAGCTCGTGGTATTGTTTACCTCGGTGTAACGAAAGCGTCCCTTAACTCCGGTTTTTTCGGTGAACTTATAGGCGATCCATTCTACGCGTGTAGAATCGTGCTGGTAAGTGTAGGTACACACCTGCGCTTTGGTTTCTTCAACCGCGAGTGTGTCGCCGGTTTTTGTTTCTGTTTTTTGTTCGCCTCCGCAAGCGATAAGTACAAATGCAGATAAAGTAGAGATAAGGATCCGTTTCATAATCTTGAAAAATTGGGTTTATTCGAATGAGATGAGTACCTGGTTCTTTTCAACAGCGTTGCCCTTCGAAATGTTTATCGATTTTATAACAGCGTCACCCGGAGCTTTCAATACGTTTTCCATTTTCATCGCTTCGAGGATAAGTAGTGGTTGATCTTTGCTTACCGTGTCGCCCGCATTCACCATGATCTGGATTACCATTCCGGGCATTGGAGCTCTCATCTCACGGATGGTTTTTGTTCCGGCACTCATTCCAAGGGATTGAAGCAACTCGTCGTACTTATCCCTCAACTCAAGCGTATAGCGTGTGCCATTCACCATAACCTGCATGGTTTTGCTTTCTGCATCATGTCGAAGCACATCGATTGTGTAGCTTCCGTTTTTGTAAAGCACATGATAGGTTCCGGGCTTCACTTCTGTTTCGCTGCAGACATAGTGCGCACCGTTGAGCTCTCCTTCGCCGTTTGACTTTGGAACAATGCTGAACTCCTTGTTGCCGTTGACTTTTACCTTGATCACCGTTGATACTTGTTTTATAACGCTAAACTAAACATTTTGCCACATATACAAAGAAAGTTCCCCGTATGGGTGAAAATCGGATATTTGCGAACTAACTGATTATCATGAAAAGAATACATTTTCTACTTGCTGTTGCAGTACTGGCCGTGTCATCCTGCAAGACCGGTACCGGTGGAACATCTACCACCAAAGGGGGCAAAGATCCCAAGCAAAGCACCGAAAAGCCGGTAACAAATGCGACTCCACCAAAGCAGGAAGAGCCACGTCAACCACATTATAACCCATCGGTTACACGAGTTAATGATATCATTCACACCCGACTCGAAGTGAGCTTCGATTACAAAAAGACATATCTGCATGGAAAAGCAACCATCGATGTGCGTCCGTATTTTTATCCGGTAACCCAAATCGAGCTTGATGCCAAGGGTTTCGATGTCCATAAGGTACAAATGAAGAGTGCTGCCAATAAGGATTTGTTGTTTGGTTACGATGGAAAAGTTTTGAAAATTACTCTCGATCGCAAATACACGAAAGAAGAAACGTATCAGCTTTATATCGAATACACTGCAAAACCAAACGAACTCGATATGGGAGGCAGTGCTGCAATTGCGGGCGACAAGGGGCTCTATTTTATCAATCCCGACAGCAGTGAGGTAGGCAAGCATGTAGAGATCTGGACACAAGGCGAAACTGAAGCAAGTTCCTGTTGGTTTCCTACAATCGACAAGCCCAATGAAAAAATGACACACGATCTTTTCATTACCGTGCGCGAAGAATTTGTTTCCCTCTCCAATGGAGTTTTGATCGCCTCCAAAAAACACGGTAACGGAATGCGGACCGACCATTGGAAAATGGCACAACCACACGCTCCATATTTGGTGATGATGACGGTGGGAGATTATGCTGTTGTTCGTGATAAATGGAGAAAGCCAAGCGGTCAGGAAATTGATGTGACGTATTACGTGGAACGCGAGTACGAACAATATGCGCGCGATATTTTTGGGAAAACACCGAAAATGCTCGACTATTTTTCACGAATACTGGGGGTAGAATACCCATGGGACAAATACGCACAGGTGGTGGTACGCGATTATGTATCCGGTGCGATGGAAAATACAACAGCAACTATTCATGGTGAATTTTTGTACCGTACACGTCGCGAATTGTTGGATGGACATAACGAGTCGATTATTGCACACGAATTGTTTCACCACTGGTTTGGAGATTTGGTAACCTGCGAATCATGGGCTAATCTACCGCTCAACGAATCGTTTGCCAATTACAGTCAATACCTCTGGGACGAATACGAGCACGGTGAAGATGAAGCGGATCATCATGCCTTTACAGAAATGAGTGGTTATATCATGAGCTCTCGTCAGGGTGGTTATGTAGACATGGTTCGCTATAATTACCACGACAAGGAAGAGATGTTTGATGCACACTCCTACAACAAAGGAGGGCGCATCCTTCATATGTTACGTGGTATCGTTGGTGATGCTGCATTTTTTGAATCGCTGAAAGTTTACCTTACCGAAAACAAATTTCAACCTGCCGAAATGCATCAGTTGCGTTTGGCTTTTGAAAAAGTTACCGGTCAGGATTTGAACTGGTATTTCAATCAGTGGTTTTTTGCCAAGGGTCATCCGATACTGAAGATTACTCAGGAATATTCCGAGCAAAAGAAAATGGTATCTGTTATTGTTGAACAGAAACAGAATCTCGATCAGGTTCCGCTTTATGTATTACCTGTTGATATCGATGTATACACTGCAACCGGAAAAACCACGCACTCGGTAAAAGTTGAAAACAGAATAGATACGTTTAGAATTGAAGTTAGCGGAACACCTCTTCTTGTAAATTTTGATGCGCAAAAACGCTTATTGGGAGAGAAAGATGATATTAAGCCTATTGAGCAGTGGATTCACCAATATAAAAATGCGCCAAGGTACCTCGACCGCCGCGAAGCTATTGAGGAGTGTGGAAAGAGCAACAATGAGGAAGCGCATAAATTATTGGTGGAAGCACTTAATGATAAATCGCCCTTTTTGCAGGAACTTGCCATGCGTAATATGAAGAAGGCAATTAAAACACAAAAAGATGTGATCAAATCGAGTCTGTCTGAAATTGCACTTAACAACAAAGGGAAGTCGGTACGTGCAACTGCAATACGTCAGTTGGGAAGAAATTTCCCGGAAGATGCAAGTCTTATTCCTATTTATGAAAAAGCGGTGAACGATTCTTCGTACAATGTTATGTCTGCCGGTTTGGAAAGTATTTCAAAAACAGACGGCAAAAAAGCCATGGAAATGGCACGTAAGTACGAAAGCGAAAAGAACAGCGAGATAAAAATGACAGTGGCAGAAATTTACTCTGAACATGGTACTGCTGCCGAGCATGAATTTTTCCTTAGCACATATAAAGCACTCACAGGATTTAGCCGCTATGAATTCATTTCTATTTACGGAAATTATATTCGTCGCCAAAACGATACCGAAGTAGAAAAGGGTCTGGCACTTTTCGAAGATGTTGCACGCAACGGAAGTCCCTGGTGGTTGAAGTTTTCGGGGTATCAGCAGCTTTCAATGTTGCAGTCGCATTATTCAAAAAAGGAGCTCGAAATGACTACCCTTGCTGAAAGTTTACGCAAGGAAGGCAAAACAATGGACGCTGACCAGGCGCAGGCAGATGCTGTACGGGCAAAAAACATGAGTGAGAAAATTGTTGCGCTGATAAATGACATTAAATCCAAAGAGACCGACAAGAATATCCTTCAATATGTGAAGTGAGGAATTTCTTAGTGAATCTTAGTGGCCTTGTGTCTTAGTGGTTTATTTTCTAAATTGTAGTCCAAAACCAAACAACCATGAAGAAACTAGCCATTATTTCTGTTGCAATGGGCGCTGCATTTGCTGTGCTTGCATTGTATGTTCAATTTAGTCTTGCCCCTTCTGCCGATGCTCTTGAGGCGCTCGAAAACCTCGAGTTTATTTCGGGCATGCAAAGCGGAGAGGAAATCGGTCCAAGCCCAACCCGCATGCTTTGGTTTGAGGCTCATGAAAAGAAAATGAATTTTAGCTACATCGTTCTTTTTGGCGGAGCACTGACGGCCTTGCTTGGACTTGTTGCCGGGATTAAAAAAGAAAAGTTGGGATGGATCGGGTTCCTACTTGGTTTGACCGCCTTTTTGATTGGAGCCATGCACGGTACGCACATTTTCTCTTAAGAGTTTTTATTTCTTTTTCTTGTAGGGTCTGGGTGTTGTTTTATTGATGCTATTACGAATCGCGGACATCTCCTCCCTTAATTGTTTAACCTCCTCTTCCAAATGGTAGAGGGGGTTTTTCTTTTGGTCATTTCCCTGTATTGCGGCATCAATTAATTCTTTCCAATCGATTTTGAATATTCTGGCTATTTGCATGATCCGACCTATAGTAAATTCTGTTTTACCTCGTTCCAGATTCGAATAGGCAGCTACGGATAGTTTAAGTTCGTCTGCCAGGTTTTCCTGGCTCAGGTTTTTTGTTGCCCTTAATACACGCAGGTAGTTTCCAATTGCCCGGTCGATCTGAATGGATTTGCTCATAATGCAAAGTTCCATTAAGCTTGGGATTCAGATGTTTATAATAAATAAAAGAATTTTAGTATTTATAGAATTATTTTATATTTGCTGTATGGCGACCCCCGAAAAGCCCAAATAGAGTAGGGAGATAATTAATTTTTATTGTATGATTTCAAAATTTAAATGGTCTTTTTCTGCTCTTGTACTGATTGTGACACTTTCCTCTTGTAAAAAGGATAAGTACGGTGACGCAGACATTATTTCTTCCAATGAATTGGTATTGAATAATTGGGTTCAACTTTACAATGATGGTGTTAATTATGAGCATCAGGCCTCAGTTTCATGGGATGCTATCAATCAGGCTGCAGTTGACAAGGGAGCATTGACAGGATATTTAAAAGACGCAGGTGTTTGGGTTGCATTACCATATGGCTATGCGGATGAAGATTTTGGAGTAAACATCAATTTTATGTTCAGTTCAGGAAACATTAAGGTGAATGCATCGGGATATTCCTTCACTGGCTCAGTACCGGCATCTACATTTAATGGATATGCAGTAAGGTTCGTATTAGTCACGCCCAATGTTAAAGCCGCTAACCCGGATGTGGATTGGAGCAATTACGAAATGGTTTCTGCCCGCTTTGGATTAAAGTAATATCCATGAAAAACATCCTATTCTTTTTTTTAGTTCTTACATCATGTAAGGCTACATACTATTCAGGGTCTTATGGTCAGTTAAACCAAACTCAGGTCGTACTATCTACGTCGAATTTCAAACACCTTGGTACTTTTAGTGGAATCTCATCCATTAAAAAGATGAAGCTGAGTATTAAGGATCGGGAAGGATTAATCTCTGAGGCCCGGAAGAATCTTCTTCAGAATGCAAAATCTGCCGGCGTAGAGCTAACGGGTAGTCGAACGCTTGTTAATGTTAGTGTAGATATGATTCAGAATCCCAAGCGAGTGGTGGTTACTGTTACCGGAGATATAATTGAGTTTTTGAAGTAAATCCAATAGGGATTTATTCTATTGTCTGCTAAAACAAATGAAAACAATGAAGAAAATTTTACTTTTTGCTTTGACTCTGGCACTAATTGATTTGATTTTAATCATAACCGGCGACCTTAAACCAAAAGAAGGAGAGTATGATAAGACTTTTTAGAACGGACCCCAAAATTCTTACAATAGGAATTAGTGATAAATGGTTTAGATCTTTCATTGGTTTTTTCAACCATTTTAAGGGGGGGTAGATGAGATGATTTTTCATTGTTGAAAAACATTCAATACTTGATTTTCTATGCTACTTGCAGAGAGTAAACATGTTTTTAGATACAGAAATGTTCAACTATGTGATGAATTTGAAAAATATCAGAATTATGCTGGAGTTTTTGTGCTGGAGTTTAACTACAACAGTAAGGGTGATGTTAGGTTATGTATTGATGATCAGGAATCAATTTATGCCCGTTTAACCGAATGGAAAGAAGGGGTAACAAAGGATGGTCAATCGTTTTTAGCGGCTGAATTTTTGTATAGAGAAAAGGGAAGGGTTTTTATTTTTAGTTTTAACGAGTTTGAGTCGGTAAAAATTTCCCTGAATAAGGGGGCGTATATGCTGTTTTTCTAATCAGATTGATTCAGATTTTGTTTAGTTGATTCAGGAGCGCATCTCCCTTCTCAAGAATGGCGGTGCGCTCTTCTTTTTTCATTTTGTCCCATACCCAGTACATCATTCCGATCCGCGGATTTTTTTCAAGGAGCTGTCGGTTACGTGCATAAAAGTGCCAATAGAGGGCGTTAAACGGACAAGCCTTCTCTCCCAGTTTTTCTTTTTTGTTGTAATGGCAGGAGGAACAGTAATTGCTCATCTTATCGATGTAGTTCGCGCTGCTTACATAAGGTTTGCTTCCCACAATTCCACCATCGGCATACTGACTCATTCCTCTGGTATTGGTGATTTCCACCCATTCAAAAGCATCAATGTAAATACCGAGGTACCATTGATCCACTTCGTCGGGATGAATTCCGGCCAGCAAGGCAAAATTACCGGTTACCATGAGTCGCTGAATGTGATGCGCATAAGCGAAATCGAGCGATTGCTTAACGGATTGTTTCAGGCATTCCATTTTCGTTTCTCCGGTCCAGTACCAATGGGGTAGTTGATGTTCATGATTGAAAAAGTTGAGTCGGGCAAAACCCGGCATCTCTTTCCAGTAGATTCCCCGCATGTATTCCCTCCACCCTAAAATCTGCCGGATAAAACCTTCCACCTGTTGCAGGGAGATTTCTTTCGGATTCTTTTTCCATGCAGAAATAACGGCATCAATGACTTCCTGAGGAGAGATCAGTTTAATGTTCATACCAAACGAAAGTCGGGAATGAAACAAGGACCACTGATCGCGCAATATCGCATCCTGGAAACGACCGAAAACAGGCAATGCAAAATCGCAGAACCATTCGAGTAGTTGTAAATTCTCCTGTCGCGTAACAGGCCAAATAAAATCGCTTTCGGCTATTCTTCCCATGGTTTCAATGCCGGAGTTTTTTATTCGGCTAAGAACACGCTTCACATTTTTTGGAAATAAAGCGGGAGGAGGAATGAGCGTTCCTTTTGGAATCGATTGGCGGTTGTCGTGATCATAATTCCATTTTCCTCCTTCGGGTTCACCGGCGTTCATCAGCACACGATGTTTCTTTCGCATATAGCGGTAAAAGCTTTCCATCAGGAGCTGTTTTTTTCCTGCAAAGAATTGGGCGAGTTCTGAACGTTCTGTCAGAAAGTGGAAGGTATCAACTGCGCGGCTCGGAATGTTTATGTCCTTACACAAGGATTTCAGGTATTCATCAAGACGGTATTCATCCGGAAGTTGATACTCGAAGGCTGAAAAATTTCCTCTTTGAAGAACAGCGAGAATATTTTCGGAAATGTTTTGTTTGTTTTTCGGATCATCAATAGAGATGTAGTGAACGGTATTTCCGTTTTTGCGAAGATCATCCGCAAAGACCCCCATAGCCAAAAAAATACCGACAATTTTCTGAATGTGGTGTTTTACATAATCCGTTTCCTGACGGATCTCCATCATGACGTATTCTGCATCCTCGCCATCGCTGTACCAGGGATGATCGTGATTCAATTGATCACCAAGAATAAGACGAAGAATTTTTTCCCCGGTTCCCGAATTACGCGGCGACATCGCGGATGAGCTCAATGGGAAATGTGGTGCAGGAATTCCTTGCGGACAGATTCATCCAGAAAGGCGCCGTGGTAAGAACCCGTTACGGTGCTGCTGTTGGTGTCTTCTATTCCGCGAATGGAAACACACATGTGTCGCGCATCGATGATCACGGCAACGTCTTCGGTTTGTAAAACACGTTTTAGTTCTTCCGCAATCTGAATGGTGAGTCGCTCCTGTACTTGCGGACGTTTTGCAAAGTATTGAACGACTCTATTGATCTTTGATAAACCAATTACATTTCCATTGGATTTGTAAGCAACGTGTGCTTTACCAATAATTGGAACAAAATGATGCTCGCAGAATGAATGCAAAGTGATGTCTTTTTCCACCAGCATTTCCCGGTAGCGGTATTTGTTTTCGAAGAGCGCAATTTTGGGTTTGTTGGCAGGATTTAATCCACTGAAGACTTCTTGCACATACATTTTTGCCACGCGATGAGGAGTTCCTTTCAGGCTATCGTCGCGGAGATCGAGGCCAAGTGTTTCCATAATGGCCCGGAAATGGTGAGTGATGGCAGTGATCTTTTCTTCATCGCTTAATTCGAAGGCATCATCACGCAGTGGTGTTTCGATGCCGGTTAAAAAATGTTCGTTGCCTTCTTCTTCGTAAACAAGCAGATTATTTTCCGCCGTATTCAACACTGTTCCGTTCAGTTTCATAGAGTGTGATCTTGAGTTGCATACTGTTAACAATATGCGGACGCAAAATGTTCCAGATCACTACAGCAATATTTTCGGCAGTGGGATTAAGATCACGAAATTCCGCAACATCGAGGTTGAGGTTTTTATGATCAAAGCGTTCTTCAACGTGTTCCTGAATAAGATCAGCAAGAATTTTGGTGTCCATCACATAACCCGTTTCAGGATCGATCTCTCCGGTTACCGAAACAATGAGGGTGTAATTGTGTCCGTGGTAATTTGGTCGGTTGCAGATTCCGAAGATCTCCTGATTTTTTTCAGCGCTCCATTTCGGATTGTGCAAACGATGTGCAGCGTTGAAGGATGCTTTACGGGATAGGGTACAATTCATTTTCAGGATGCTTTTTTGTTTTTTAAATGGGCATTGTACCAATCGTACATTTCCTCGAAACAGATCCGGAACCATGCAGTGAACAGTTCAGGATCGTCCTGCATTTCCTGCATCACTTCATCGGGATGTGTCCAGCGGTAGGCTGCTACTTCTTCCGGATTGATCTTCGGCTCTTCATCATATTCTCCAATGAAAACATGATCGAGTTCGTGTTCAAACAGATCGTTTTCAAATTGAACTTTATAAATGAAACTAAAGGCTTTTTCCAACGGTGTAACAAATCCCATCTCTTCACTCAGGCGACGCTGTGCAGCATCCGGAGTTTTTTCTTCCGGACGAGGATGTGAACAACAGGTATTGGTCCATAAACCGGGCGAATGGTATTTTCCGAGCGCTCGTTGTTGCAATAGCATTTCACCATTGCTGTTGAACACAAATACAGAAAATGCTCTGTGTAGCGCTCCGAGACGATGGGCTTCCATTTTTTCCATGGTGCCAACCTGTTGGTCATTACGATCAACAAGAATTACATATTCCTGTTCGGGAAGGTTCATTGGATGCAATTTACGAAAGTTTGGCCTTTTCTTCGGCGGAAAGTTTTTTTGAGGCTTTCAGGTATTCCCTTACATTATTCAGAAACGTGCTGCCGGCAAATTGCTGACTGAATGTTTTCCAGTGGTTAAGCAAATGATTTTTATCCTCGCTGATGTTCATGGAGTAATTCAAAAACGAAGGACATTCAGACTGCACACTAAATCGCAAAAATCGCATTTCGGTATTGGCTGGTTCCGTTTTGATGGCTTCTTCCAAAAGTGCTTTCCCTTTGTTGAACACATTCAGTTTCTCAAACGGATTCATGGAATTATCAGCTGAAATTGTTAATGCAGCACCTCGGTAGGCTTTTTGTAAAGGATCTTTAGCTGCTTTATCTTCCGGGATAGCCTTGATCAGTTGTTCACTCTTTTTAGAATCTTTTCCTGCTTCAAAATACAAGGCACGAATTTTATTCAGCTCGTTGGCGTGAATGGTAAACGTGAAACAAGTAAAGAGGAAGAGTAAAACTATTCGCATCAGATCAAATTAAAACTGTGACGAACATAGGAGGTAACAAACAAACTGTATTTTTTCCCATTGGGAATACGGACCCGTTCCTGCAGAATCCTGTTAGCAGGCAGCGCTTTTATCTTTGCAAACAGGCGGTAATAATATACATAAGCAACATAAACGCCAAAGCGGGAATCTTTTGGTAGTTTCTGTATGCCTTCGTAGCCACGTGCAAAGTCAACTTCGATGTCTTTTTCAATTTGTTTTTTGACTTCCTCATTGAATTCCGACATATCTACCCCTGGGAAATATACACGTCCCAATGCGTTAACATCATCACGCAGATCGCGCAGGAAGTTGATTTTTTGAAAGGCAGAACCCAGTTTCATTGCGTAAGGTTCAAGTTCGTTGTATAGTTTTTCATTTCCTTCAACAAAAACCTTCAAGCACATCGATCCCACAACTTCAGCTGAACCTAAAATATATTCTTCGTATCCCGATTGGTCGTAAACATTTTGGTTCAGGTCCATCTCCATACTTTTCAAAAATGTATCGATAAGATGCCGGGGAATGCGATAGCGGTTAACTACTTCCTGGAAAGCATTAAGAATGGGGTTCAATGAAATTTTTTCTTCAATGGCTTCGTAAGTGTCTTTCCTGAATTTCTCCAGAAGCCTGGCCTTGTCGTAGTCATGAAAAGTATCCACAATCTCATCCGCAAAACGAACAAATCCGTAAATGGCATAAATAGGATCATGGAAACGTTTGTTCAGGAAGCGGATTCCCATGGAGAAAGATGTACTGTATGCACGCGTTGTCATCTTGCTGCAACGGAGCGATACGGTGTCGAAAAAAGCTTTATCGGCCATGAATTAGAGTTTGGTTGGAAGGTGGAATTGTTTGGCTATTTCTTTTGCTGCTACTTGTCCGGAAATTAATGTTGGAGGAACGCCCGGACCGGGAACCGTGAGCTGACCTGTGTAATAAAGATTCGAAACTTTTTTGCTTTTCATTTTTGGTTTAAGAATCGCAGTCTGACGCAAGGTGTTGGCGAGTCCGTAGGCATTGCCTTTAAACGCGTTGTAATCGCCAATGAAATCCTTGTGTGCATAACTGCGCTTTAAAACAATGTGTTCGCGGATCTTCTGATTGGTGAGGTGTTCAAAACGATCAACAACCAGATTGAAATATTTTTCGCGGATCTCTTCTGTGTCGTTCAATCCGGGAGCAACCGGAATGAGAATGAAAAAGGCTTCGTGTCCTTCTGGGGCTATGGTGGGGTCGGTTACCGATGGACAAGAAGTATAAAATAAAGGTTTGCTCGGCCATTGGGGATTGTCATAAATTTCTTTGGCGTGCTGACCAAAATCTTCATCAAAAAACAATGTGTGATGAAGCATTCCGTTTAGTTTTTTATTCAGACCGAGATAAAAAATGAGCGATGATGGCGCCAACACGCGTTTGTCCCAATAGTTTTCGGTGTATTTTCTGCTTTCCTTATCCAGCACCTTCTGCTCAATATGATGATAATCGGCACTGGCAACAATTACGTCGGCTGTGAGTATTTCATTGAGTGTGTGTACCGCAACAATTTTTCCGTTTTTGGTTTCGAGTCGTGTTACAGGTGTGTTCAGACGTACATCAACACCTTTTTCTTTGGCAAGCGAGGTCATTCCTTCCACAATCTTCATCATTCCGCCTTTTGGATACCAGGTGCCGAGTTGCATGTCGGCATAATTCATCAGGCTGTACAATGCAGGAGTGTTTTCCGGTTTTGCACCGAGAAAGAGGACTGGAAATTCTAAAAGTTGAAGCAGTCGTGGATGCGAAAAGTATTTCCGGATATAGGAGGCGAATGATTTGAGCAAATGCATCTTGAACAATCCGCCCATTACACGCTTGTCGAGGAATTCGGTGATGGATAATCCGGGACGGTAAACAAGATCATTTACTCCGACATCATATTTGTATCCACCGTCAGCCAGAAATTTTTTGAGTTTTTCTCCCGCACCTTTTTCGTACGATTCAAACATCGCTTCCAGTTCTTTCATGTCTGATGGAACATCCATAAAATCGTTGGGCGCAAAATAAATTCTGTAGGAAGGAGATAAGCGTTCCAGTTCGTAATAATCTGATGGTTTCTTATCGAACAGCGCGAAGTATTTTTCGAATACATCAGGCATCCAGTACCAGCTCGGACCCATATCAAAACTGAATCCATCCTTGCGGTAAACACGTGCACGTCCGCCTGTCTGTTCGTTTTTCTCCAAAAGGGTGACTTTCATCCCCAGCTTGGCCAGGCAACTTGCGGTGGAAAGTCCGGCGAAACCGGCTCCTATAACTATCGCTGTTTTTTGCATCTTAATTGTAGCGGTAGTCTTTAAATTTTTTCATAAGGATCTGCCGTGCAAGAAAAATACGACTTTTCACTGTGCCAATTGGTACACCTACTTCGTCTGCGATGTCTTTGTACTTATGTCCTTCGAGATGCATGTTAAAAGGAATGCGGTATTCGTCGGACAATTCACTGATCCCTTTAAGAAGTTCATTTTCCGAATAGGTTGATTCAGGCGAAATGCTTCCTTTCGTTTGAGGGATGTTTACAAAATGCAAGTCTTTTGTTCCGTCGATGATGGTATTCGCTTTTTTGCGGCGGCGGTAGTTGTTGATGAAGGTGTTCTTCATTATGGTAAACAACCAGGCCCCAAGATTGGTGCTATCCGTAAATTTTTCACGGTACGTAAATGCTTTCAGAATAGTATCCTGAAGCAAATCCTTTGCATCTTCCTGATCGGAGGTGAGACTAACGGCAAAAGCCTTCAGTCGGGGACGCATCATAATAACATGCTGATTGAATTCGATGGCTGTCATGGCGTTTAGTTTTGTTGAACAAATCTACGTAAACATTAAACAAACCACCAAGTTTTTGTTGAACTATTTTGTTAAAAAGCTTTAACAAAACAAGATAAATAATTGATTATCAATCATTGGTGTATATACAAATTTTCAGAAACGGACGTCATTTAAGGGTAAACGGCCCTGAAGCGAAATCGACTGCACGGAGATTTCTTCTTCAGGTTCAATTTTCCGTTCACCGTTCACCGGCCTGTCCCGACCGTACCGAAGGGGAGCGTCGGGATCACCATTCACCAAAAAGGCAGAGGGACCGAACCAAATCCGCGCGCGCAGGATATTGATCCGATCCCCCCTCGGAAGGACTAAAGAAAAATTTAGCGCACCACCCAGCGGTGGGTTTCGCTTTGTTCACCCGTCTGTATACGGATGAGGTAAATTCCCGGAGCTAAAGTGGATCCGTTAAAGGATGTTCTCATTCCCGAAAATTGTTCGTTGTGTATGATCTTGCCCTGAAGATCACTTATGGTTACCTGATGCAATGCATCTGTATCGCTTTCAATAAAGAGTTGCTCTTTTCCCGGATTGGGATAAATTCGTGTATGTTCCAATTGAACAATTTCGGTTTCGGGTTGACGTTCCTCCAATGGAATCGCAGCATCAACGATTACCTCTTCAACTTTTTCCAGAATATCCGGAGCAACAATTTCCTCCGGAAGATTTTCATGTACAAGAACTGTATCCCCCATAATTACGTTGCACGACACAAATGTTGAATCAACTTTTGTAATTAATGATTCCTCAACTACTGTGGTGTATTCTGCATGTGGAATAGTATCGATGTTTTCCTGTGGCTCAACCCATGCAACTTCTCCTAATAATGCATATTCTTCTTCCAGAACAATTCCAACACGAGTACTCGCCTTATTGATGTACACCTGTTCCAGGTATTTGTATCTGAAATCGTGTGATGCACTTATACTAATGGAGTTGTTTTTTATTTTTCCGGCAGCAATTTCAATTCGGAAGGAACCGTTAGCCATGGTTTTTATTTCTCCGATTTGTTCATCTCCGCTATTGATAATAACAGTCGCTTGTGCAACGGCTTTCCCATCGGGAGTTGTAACCTGTCCGTGAATGATACTTGGTTGTGTATTTGCGTTGTGTGTTTCAATGGGCATAACATCTCCCTTGATCGCCACTTTTCCCATTTTTTGTGCTTTGGCTTCTTTGCCGAGATTGAATAATCCGAGAAAAGCCAATGAGGCAGCAAGCCATTTTTTTACACGAAATTCTCTTGCAGTAGCCGGTTTAGCTTTCATGTGTGATTCGCTTAGCTGTGATGGAAGGAATACGCCACACGTCTTCCCTTCGGCTTGTTCCAAATGCTGCAGAATGTCCTTTTCAGTCTTTCGCGTGAAATCGACCACTTCTTTTGTGCAAATGGCGCAGAAACGTCCTTTTTCGGTTGGACTCATAGCCGCCCAGTTTTCGTGACAGGGCTCCGGAATGTAGATGGAAGACATGCTTTTTCGTGTTGGTTCAGGAGTCTGTACACGCCAAGCAGGGGGAGGTTCAACGGCAACAGGAATTTTTTTGGTAGCGGAGAACCCTGATGTCTTGGTAAGGACAGGTGGGAATGAGAGTAGAATTCTGCTGCTTTACCGGTTTATTGGGTAGGGCAGATGGTAAAGTAAAGATAGGTATGTGAGATGTGGAAGGTGTTTCTGCAATAGCCTGATTAGAATCAATAAGCTAATGCATGAACAATGTCTCAATAGATATGTCGGGTTGAAGGAAATTAGGTGCCTTGGGGGAAAGGGATTGCCAACTATTTTGTAGATTACATTAATGCAGTTCCCTTAGATAAATTTGTAACGCTGCTTTTAAACAGAACGCAAAAAAACTTTTAAATGATCAACATCCCCTTTCAAACAATCAACTGGAGCGCAATTCAAAAAGAAGAATATCCCGGTGAAACCGGAACTGCAATCTGGCAAACCCTACAATTAGGGGGGCTTCGAATAAGGATTGTGGAATATTCGGAAGGGTATCTGGCGGACCATTGGTGTGAGAAGGGTCATATTGTTCATTGTTTGGAAGGCGAATTTGTTTCCGAGCGTTTGTCGGGTGAGAAGGACGTATTAAAGGCGGGGGATTCATTTGTAGTTTCGGATAACCTGAGCTCACATCGTTCTCAATCAATTAACGGAGTAAAACTTTTAATCATTGATGGGGATTTTCTAAAGCATTTTGAGTAGGTTTATTATTAAATAGAATGAATATGAAAAAGGCTATTTTGATTGTTATGCTAGTTTTAAATGCTATTGTATTACTAGGTCAACTTTGGCCCGAAGGAGCTCCTCCATTTGCCGGGATAGTAAATCTGATTACACTTGGATTAAACCTGGTGATGTTTTTGATTTTGTTCCGCAAGGAGAACCTGTTTACACGATGAGTCGAAGCGTTTATCTGGCCAATCGGATCCGGGAAGTTTATCTTAATGGTAAATGGATTGCAAATACCAATTACAAGGAGCAATTATCCGGATTAAATGCTGATCAGGCCGCCCATATAGCAGGAGATTTGAATTCAATTGCTGTCCTTACGTATCACATCAATTATTATCTGGTAGGTATACTGAATGCCATGGAAAGTGGAATTCTGGATATCCGTGATCAATACAGTTTCGATGGTCCTGAAGTAACAACAGATGTGGACTGGAATAAACTGCTTACTGAATTTCTTGCTAATGCAGAATGTTTTGCAGATAAAATTGAACGCCTTAAAGAGGAGGAGTTGGACAAGGACTTCTTTGCAGAAAAATACGGGACATGGTTGCGAAATATAGACGGACTCATTGAACACAGTTATTATCATCTTGGTCAGATTGTTTTGATCCGGAAATTGATTGCAATGCCAACAGCACACTAATTTTTGATGCAATGAATACGACATCAAAAACACCAATAACATCCAACTACATTGAACTTTTAAAAAAAGTGCTGATCGATCACCGGAATATTGGCGAATTCGAATATTACCCGTTACCTATCGAGAACGCAAACTGGAAAACAGCCTTTTTGTATCCTGTCGATAAATTACTGCGAAAACGAAATTTCATTATTGCAAAGCGGAAACCAGTTATTCATGAAGAACGAATGAACGGTTACGACTGGCCGGCTCAGGCGCTTACTATGATTGGTTATAACAGGCTGACAAATATTGAACAATGTATTCATGCCATTATTCAGGATAAAGTAGAAGGCGATCTGATCGAAGCCGGTGTTTGGAGAGGGGGCGCGGCCTTGTTTATGCGTGCAATGCTGAAAGAGCTTTCCGTTACAAATCGAAAGGTATGGTTAGCGGATTCTTTCCGGGGATTACCTAAACCTGATGCAGTAAATTATAAAGCAGATAAATGGAATCGTCTCAATCGATTAAAAATTCTCAATGTTGGGATGGATGAAGTGAAACATAATTTTGAGAAATATGATCTGTTAGATGATCAGGTAAAGTTTTTGCCCGGATGGTTTAAAGACACCTTGCCTGAAGCTCCTATTGAAAAACTTTCCTTAATTCGTTTGGATGCGGATATGTACGAATCCACCTGGCAGGCGCTGGAAAATTTGTATCCCAAACTTTATCCCGGAGGGTTTGTCATTGTTGATGATTACTATGCTTTCAAAAACTGTAAGCAGGCAGTCGATGAGTTTCGGGAGAAGGCAGGAATCACTGAGCCGACTATTGATATTGATCTCGAGGCAATTTACTGGAGAAAAGCTAAATGAAAACGCAGTTTATTTATTGGTTTGCCTATTACAATCTCGATTCTCCAAGTGTGAGATACAGAGGAAAATTTCCGCTTGATTTCATTAAAGAGGAAAAGGGCATCGATAATTACTTTGTGGTACCAAGCTACCGTCCAAAGGAAATACTGTTGTTTTTGAGAGCCTATTTATCTGCATTGTTTTTTCGAAAACGGAATTCCTTGATTGTGATTCAACGGGTGCAATCGAATTTCATATATGCCCGACTGTTGAAACTGCTGGTTTTGGTAAGGAAGAAGAATACGATTTATGATTTGGACGACGCAGATTATCTGGAGATCAATCCTTCTACGTTGTATTTTTTTGCGAAGAACTGCGAAAGGGTTTTCGCGGGGAGTGCTCAGATTGAAAGGCATTTATCCGCGCATAATTCTTCTATTGTGTTTTCAACTTCCCCAACTGTTGATCTTGGTATTGTCAAGAAGAATCGTAATTCCGTTTTTACAATCGGCTGGATCGGAGGATTTGGTGGCGATCATAAATCCAGTCTGATCGAATTGGTTTTTCCTGCTATTCTTCAAATGAATTTCCCGGTGAAATTCACCATTGTTGGAGTAAGAAAACAGGAGGATATTGATTTTATCAATGCTTATTTTAGCAGTAACCAAATTATTGAAATCAATACTCCACTTGAAATCGATTGGAAGGATGAAAACGAAATTCAATCGCGAATCGTAACGTTTGATATTGGAATTGCCACACTGACAAATACCGAATTGCAGTTGTCGAAATCGGGTATTAAGGCAAAACAATACATGAACAATGGCATACCCGTTTTAAGCACAAATTTACCGGAGAACAATACTGTAGTTGTCGATGGATACAACGGTTATTTTTGTTCTTCACGATTTGATTTCGAAAAACGAATGCGGCAGTTTGCGGAGTTTAGTGATCATGAATACGCCACTTTTTCAGTAAATGCACGGCAGTCTATCACGAATTTTAATCATGTTAATTACTTCAGAAATTTTGAATATCTACATTCGAAAAATTAAATGACGGCATTGCTTCAGTTTATGAAAAACCATGCATTGAACCATCAGGGATACAAACACATCGAATCCGTCACTCACCTCAATCCGCGAACCATCTTTATCGCGATTCTCCTTTTCGTTGCCGGTGCTTATCTCTTTATTTTTTCTGCAGCAGATTCAAATTACTTTCTCCTTTCCGTTTCGTTTCTGCTTCTCCTTTCCGGAATCCCTTTTCTGGTTTGCGTTGAGCGCATCAGTCTCTCGAAGGAAACCGGAATCATTTGCATCTACAAAGACTATTTTGTTTTTAGAGTAGGCAAGGAATACGATTCAACCTTGTACCAATGTATTGCTGTGTTTTATGATTCCAGTGATTTGTATAGAGGAAAATATGAAGGTGCTGATACCCATTTTTACGATTCAAGCGCCAGACATTACGAGGTGTTCCTCATTGGTCCCAAGCAACAAAAATGCTTCATCCGCGAATACGATCAATACAAGCCCGCCAAAAAATTGTGCGAAACACTGTCTGCTGAACTGAAGCTAAATCACGAACCCCAACTCATTATAGGTAAGAATCCGGAGGGGTATGTTTGTAAAGAGGAGGGTTGAACCTTTCAGTTAGTCGTACGTATAAATCATTTATATTTGTACGTATAAATGGTAAGAGATGGATTATAAACTCACATTAAGTATTGATAATCAAATTGTTGAAAGAGCAAAGAGGTATGCCAAAAACAGAAATATCAGCTTATCAAAACTGATCGAGCGCTATTTGGAATTCCTGACAACCGATGGGGCTTCTGAGTATCCTGAGGCCGGCCCATTGGTGAAAAGCATTTCCGGGGTGCTCGAACCTGACGCTGCAAAAGATTACAAGAAAACGTATAAGGCGCACCTGAAGAAAAAGTATTCGCGTTAGATGGTAAAAGTTTTTGTGGATACCGATGTTTGCCTGGACTTATTATCCGGACGACAACCATTCAACGCGAAGGCGGAACAATTATTTACCTTGGCTGAAAAAGGTAAACTAAAAATTTGTGTTTCATCGCTCTCTTTTTCAAACATTGATTATATCCTTCAATCGCAGTTCAGCAAAACCGATTCCCGAAAGATCATAGGAAAATTCAGGACATTGGTTTCGGTTTTATCGGTTGACAGTAAAATCATTGATCGTTCCATTGCATCAGATTTTCCTGATTTTGAAGATGCTATTCAGTACCATACTGCGCTTGAAAGCGGAATCAGTATTTTATTGACCCGCAACCTTAAGGATTACAAAAAAGCCCGAATACAGGTGATGAGTCCGGATGTTTTTTTGTTAGGATTGTAGGTTTTGTCTTATCTTAAAATGAATCGGGCAACTAGCATTGTTTTGTTTTTCTTGGCTCAATTTTTTCCGGGGGAAAATTTGACGTCCTGCGTTGAAGGGATATTTGTTAAAAATGGCCGATACTATTCAGAAGACTTGCAAATTGACAGTGAACATATTTCAATTTCAGGACTAGCATATAACCACGGAGTATTAACCCAGGAATCGATGTTGATTCTTGATTCGTTGTTTACAAGGCTAACATTCGAATACATTGATCATATAGAAGTAAAGTCTTACGGAACAGGAAATGATGAAAGCTCTTTACTAAAATCAAGACAGCGAAATGCTCAATCTGTTGTCGACTATTTTGTGCTATCAGGTAAAATCGACACTCGAAAACTTATCGCTTTTAATTACGCAATGAATGTGAACCGGGTAATTCCGATAGATCAAAACAATATGTTGCAGATTTAGAAGCAGACCGAAAGAAGCTTGTATCTCTAATTGTATTTCTAAGGCAATAAGCTTGTATTTTATTCGTTACTCCATCAATGGAACGTTGGGTAATTTTCCTTTTTCCACTTGTATTTTTATTCTCTTGCAAAACCCCAAAAACAATTGGACCGGAATTTACAAGAAATAAAAGTGTAATAGGCGTCGCAGATAGTTATGCCATTGATGCCAACGATTCAATTGTCATTAGAATCTCTGTCTTTGGGTATTCGCGTCGCCACGACTTTTACTGGCAACAGGCAGCTTGTTTGCAGGATAATTATTCCCTTTTTGTGTACACAGAATACAATATTCTTGTTCAGCAGATACGGTCGTATAAAGGCACCTATACATTGAAGCTACCCATGGAGAAGTTTATTTTAAGAATCGAACAGGACGGGTATCGGACATTTGTTTTACACACTTACGAATTGAAAAGAAATTATTTATATCTAATGGAGGTATATATGAAGAAAGGAAATGGGGTGGATAAGTGGGTAATTTGAAAATAAGGATTGTTCTATTTATGAATAAGCTTGGAATTGTATTAGTAATCATACTACTGTTTTTCTCTTCTACGAAAACATCAAAAGCGCAGGATAGTCTCTTGATTTCAAGGTTGAATCAAGCTGTAGAGGATGATCAGGAAATTCGATTACAGTTAAGGTCAGCGCTTAATTCAGGCGCTAATTCGCATTTCATTGATTCTTTGGTACTGTAAATGCATTCTGTTGATAGTATAAATTTTGTTTTCTTGAAAGAAACTGTAGAAAAACATGGATTCCCCGGTATTTCAATTATTGGATCTTCAGGAGCACGAAAATTCTGGTTATTAATTCAGCATCAGGATTTGAATCCTGAATTTAAGAAGCAACTTTTGGTTCTGATGAGAGTTGCTGTAGAACAAAAGGAAGCCAATGCATCAGATTATGCCTATTTGTATGATAGAGTATGCGTTAATTCAGGAAATCTTCAGCTATTTGGGGCCTGTCCATCTTAGCGTTCGTCCTCTTCCTCGTTCTCCCTCCCTCACTTCGCGCTTCCCTTTCCATCTCCCCCTCCTTCATTCCCCCATTATCTCATTATCCCATTAGCACACTAACACATTATCACATTCCCCCATTAGCCCATCCCTCATTAGCACATTATCACATTCCCTCAATAGCCTCCCTCTCCAACCGTAAACACCAAATACCCCTCCCTGCTCATCATCGGTTGCAAAATGGAATACGCCCCTTCTGCTTTTTCTCCAATACTCCATTCGGTCGATAAATACCAATCGGCATAATCGCATTCGAGCGCTTTCTCAAATTGAGCATAAGCTTTACTTGTATCGCTCAATTCAAATTCCTTAATGGTAAATTGTAAATATTCCTGCGCGCCGGAGATGATGGTGTTGTCTGCAGGAATTAAATCGACATGACCACTCCCAAAAGGAGGATCCATCTCATCGGGATGAAATGCTGCGATCGCTGTTCCTTTAAAAAATAAAAACTGCTTCAATACGATTATACTACAGACGTAAATTGTTTTAGAAAACGCACATCATTTTCCGAATACAAGCGAAGGTCTTTCACCTGGTATTTCAATTGTGCTATACGTTCTACGCCCATTCCAAATGCAAAGCCCGAATATTTCTTGCTGTCGATACCACAGTTTTCGAGTACCGCAGGATCTACCATGCCGCAGCCCATGATCTCGAGCCAGCCGCTGTGCTTACATACATTGCATCCTTCGCCTGCGCACAAGGAGCAAGATACATCCATTTCCGCACTGGGTTCGGTAAAGGGGAAATACGAAGGACGCAAACGTATTTTTGTTTTTTCTCCAAACATTTCCTGTGCAAAATACATCAGCGTTTGTTTAAGATCAGCAAACGAAACATTCTCGTCGATATACAATCCTTCCACCTGATGAAAAAAGCAATGCGCACGCGCAGAAATTGCTTCGTTGCGATATACACGTCCGGGCATGATCATGCGCAAGGGTGGTTTGTTGTTTTCCATCATGCGGACCTGTACACTCGATGTATGAGTGCGTAATGCAATATTACGTTCGGCGGTCTCAATAAAAAAAGTATCCTGCATGTCGCGCGCCGGGTGGTTCTCCGGAAAATTCAATGCGCCGAAATTGTGCCAGTCGTCTTCTATTTCCGGACCATCAGCAATCACAAATCCAAGTCGCGTAAAAATCGCATCGATCTCTTTGCGTACCAATGATAATGGGTGACGCGCTCCAAGGGGAAGGGGTTCGCCGGGACGCGTTAAATCGCCTTCGCTGTGGGATGCTGCTGTTGAAGCGGTGGATGACTTTAAGACCTCAATTTTTTCTGAAGCCTTGTTTTTTAATTCATTCAGAATTTTTCCGAATTCTTTTTTCTGTTCGGGTCCTACCGTTTTAAACGCATCGAAGAGCGCAGTGATCACTCCTTTTTTTCCGAGTAAACGAATACGGTGTTGTTCCGCTTCTTCTGCATTGGCAGCGCTGAGTTGTTCAACTTCGCTGAGTAATTTTTCTATGGTTTCTTTCATTGCACAATGCTGATTGAAAAACGAATATCATTAAGCGGACGACTATTACCGTCAGTTTTTTCTGCTGCGATTTTGTCAATCACATCAAGACCCTCAATCACCTCACCGAAAACAGTGTAAGCACCGTCCAAATGTGGAGCGCCTCCGGTTGTGGTGTAGGCTTTGCGTTGTTCAGGTGAAAAGCTGAATTTACGTTTTGCAAATTCTTCCTCGATGGCCGGAGTAAGTTTGGTAACGATTTCCTGAATTTTTGCCTGATCTCCTTTTTGCGATGCAGCAATGGCTTCTTTCAGCATTTCAGCATTTTCCGGACGCTGGAGTATTTCGTTAAAAATAGCATTCCGGATTTGCTGATTGTTGCGCTCTTCCATCATGGTGAGTACATTGTCTTCAAACACTTTCCCCTGTACAATGTAAAATTGCGTAGAAGAGGAAGCTTTATGTGGATTCACATCATCACCCATCCGCGCAGCAGCAAGCGCGCCTTTTTTGTGGAAATGCTCTTTGCGGAATTCTGCAGGCACCGTGTAATTCAATCCGCCGTTACCAAGAACCTGTCCCGGTTTGGCTTCTCTGGAGCCGGGATCTCCTCCCTGAATCATAAATTCCTGAATGCAGCGGTGAAAGAGTAAATTGTTGTACACGCCTTCTTTGATGTTCTTTAGAAAGTTGTCGCGATGCAAGGGTGTTTCATCATAGAGCACCGCCACAATGTTGCCCATTGGGGTTTCAACCTTGATTTTTACCGTTCCCGAAGGGGCTTTAAACAGTGTAAACGAGCTGAATATCAACGCGCTGACAAATAAACAGGTGTGAATAACTTGTTTCATATCCTTATTTTTGCTATTTTTGATAGATAGCGTACAAATTTACAAAAATCGGACCTATGCGTAACAAGCTGTTTTCCGGACTCTTTATAGTGCTAGTAGCACTTGCAGTCGTTTCTTGTGGGAAGTCGGGTGATACCACTGCTACCATTACAGTATTAGATGTGAACAACCAACCGGTGCCGGGTGCACTTGTTCGTGTTGTGGGCTATGATTCCAACGGAGGTTGCAACAGCACTCCCTGCCGTATCGATCGTGAGACCGAGACCAACGGAAGTGGCCAGGCTACCTTTAATTTCAATGATCTTTACAAGCGCGGTGCTGCAGGTTTTGCAGTGCTTGAGGTGGAAGCATCAAAGAATGGTATGACCGGCGACGGCATTATCAAAGTTGAAGAACAAGTCAACAACGAAGCGAAAGTTTCTATTCAGTAAAATAGTCGACAATCGCTTGTTTGAGCAGATATTGTTGCTGCCTTCCGTCTAAGGGGGGCAGCTTTTTTTTGCTCTCAAAATGCGGCCATCCTTCTTCGTCTCGTCCCAAGGGAGAATAAAATCCATACGGACTTAGCAGCACACAAACACCAATGTGCATTACTTCCAGTTTTTCCTGTTTGCTTAGTTTTTGATAGCCTTTGTTGAGCTCCTGCACGCCAATCAGAAAGATGACCGTTTGCATATCGGGCTTTTCACCCAGGTCTTTTTCAAGGTTGCTCAGTATATGTTGGTAGCGTTGTTCAAGTTCCAGATCCATGCCGCAAAAATAATTCTATTTTAACAGCCTCACCTCGACAAATTGTTTTCCTTGGCGGATTGATACCCAAACCTATCCTTTTAGGCTCCGATTCGCAACTTTTTCCCGTTCGAGAGCTTTTTCCTTTTACTTTCTTCGTTTCTTTTTGGAGAAGAGACGGATTTTCACCAAATTGAGAGTCCCAAAATTATGCAGGAGCCACTTCAGGATACCACTACCGACATTGCTTTGATTGATTCGCTCAATTCAGAAGCATGGAAGATCAATCGCACCGATCCTCGTCGTGGTGTTGAGTTGAGCAAGCAGGCTTTTGAACTGGCAGAAGCAAATGAATACCTCAAGGGAAAAGCCTATGCACTTTCCAATTGGGGTGCTTGTCAGGTTTGGCTGGGGAACTATGAAGAATCGCTCGAACATTCGTTTGAAGCTTTGCGCTTACTGCTGGAGTTGAATGACAAACAGCAGATGTGTTCGGTGCAGTATTCTGTTTTTTGTGTTTTTTATTTTCTCAACGATTACGATAATGCACTAAAGCATATTCTGGAAGGTTATCGTCTGGCCGAACAAACCGACGACAGAATAGGTAAAGCTAATTCGCTGAATGGTATCGGAACAGTTTATTACACCACCGGCGATAATGAAAAGGCAGTTGAACATCTCAAAGAAGGATTTGCAATTGCAAAGGAACTGGGCGAAGAACAGATTCAGGCAAAAATTCTGGATGGATTAGGAAGTGCCTATTACAATCTTGGTGATTTTGATAATGCATTGCGGGTAAAATTCGAATGCCTTGAAATTGCACAGCGCTTAGGTATCAAGCAGGTTCATTCCTATGCACTCGATGGAATTGGCAAAGCCTATTCGGGATTGGGAAAATTCGAGGAGTCGATCGGCTATTTCGAAAAGAGTTTGTCTTTGCGTAAAGAAATGGGATTCCGCGCAGGTGAGGCGGAAACGCTTTTGCATTTGGGAGAGACCTATTTCCAATTGCAAAAATACGAAAGCGCTCTTTGTTACCTTACCGAAGCACTTGAGCTCGCTACCGAGGTGGATGCGAAGGAGACGATCTACAGAACGCATAAAGTTTTATCTGAATTTTTCGAATTGCAGGGTGATTTTGTTCGCCAGATCGATCACCTCAAAAAATACTACCAGCTAAAAGAAGAACATTTTTCTCAGCGTCAGTCGCAAAAACAACGTTCGCTAGAAATGCAGTTCCGTATGGAGCGCATGGAGAAGGAAAAGGAATTGCTGGAGAACAAAAACAAAGAACTGGAAACCGTTTTTTCGGATGTGGTATTGTTAAGCGAGATCGGAAGAAGAATTACTGCGTCGCTTTCTGTTGAGGATATCAATCAGATCATTTACGAATCGCTCAGCAGCATGATGGATGCTCCTTCCTTTGGAATGGGTATCTACAATGATGTGAAAAACATGATCCAGTTTCCGGGATACATTGAAGACGGAAAAATACTGTATTCCGAATACGATGTTAACGATGGCAATCGCCTTGCTCCGGTTTGTTTTTCACAGGAGAAGGAAATTCTTATCGGAGATCTCGAAAAAGAACTGCAACTGCATGTGCCGGTAAAAATGGCTCCCGTTGCAGGACGACATGTTACATCTCTGATCTATCTTCCGGTAAAAGTCAACCAAAAGAAAGTCGGCGTAATTACCGTACAGAGTTACAATAAGAATGCTTATACCGAATATCATCTGAATCTTTTGCGGAATCTTGCTGTTTATGCAGGTATCGCATTGGAGAATGCCAAATTGTATGAAGGTCTTGAAGAAATGGTTCAGGAACGTTCTGCTGAGGTCATTCGCCAGAAGGAAGAAATTGAACGTTCGTATTACAACACCCAATTGCTTTCGGAGATTGGTCAGCAGATCACATCTACGCTCAACATTGCTGTTATTTTTAATGAGCTCTACCAGAATGTAAACAAACTCATGCCTGCCGAATGTTTCGGGGTGAGGATTTACAAACCGGAGGAACACGTTATTGAATACAAATACGAAGTAGAACGTGGAGTAGTGGATACGGAAGGATTTTCCGTTTCGATGGATAACATCGATAACTACTCAGTATGGTGTGTGCGTAACCGGGAAGTTGTGTTTTTGAACGACAACCAGAATGAATACCACAAATACACCAGCAAGATTGTTGTCCCCACCGGCGAGATGCCGCACTCCCTGATCTTTTATCCGATGATAGTGGGCGATAAAGTGTTGGGTGTAATTACCGTACAGAGCTTCGAAAAGTTTGCCTATAAACCGTACCACATTGATATTTTAAAGACGCTTGGAACGTATACTGCCATCGCGCTGGAGAATGCCAATCTGTATGAGAATCTCGAAGTAAAAGTTGCCGAACGCACGCTTGAGGTGGTTGCGCAGAAAGAAGAGATCGAAAAGAACCACCGCGATACCGAATTGCTCAGTGCCATCGGACAGGAAATTACTTCTTCCCTGAGTGTTGAAGCGATCAATCAGCAGGTGTTTGAGAAAGTAAATACGATGATGGACGCACCTTCATTCGGTATCGGTTTGTATGATGCTGCGAAGGATGCGATTGTTTTTCCGGGATACATTGAAGAGGGACTGGAAGAGGAAGTTATCTATACCTCCGATGATCAGGATCGGCTGGCATGGCTTTGTTTCAATCAGGAACGCGAAATAATGATTGGCGATTACGATGCAGAACTTACCAATTATGTTGCACGAAGAAAAGCAGCCGTAGCAGGGCGCCTTCCGAATTCGGTGATTTATATTCCGCTAAAAACCACCAATAAAAAAATCGGTGTCCTCACCGCACAGAGCTTCAGTAAAAATGCCTATACTGAATACCATCTCAACTTATTGAGAAATCTTTCAGTGTACGTGGCAATTGCTTTGGATAATGCCGGATTGTATGAGGGACTGGAAGACAAAGTGGAGCAACGCACAGCGGAGATCAGAAAAGCATACGATAATACTCGGTTGCTTGCACAGATTCAGCAGGATATTATTTCTTCGCTTTCGGTGGAAACAATTATCTCCAAGGTTTACGAGAATGTAAATACCTTGATGGACGCCACCAGTTTTGGGATCGGAATTTTTGATGAGGAATCGCGTCACATCATCATGCCCGGTTTTATTGAGAGCGGTGTACGCATGGAAGAATTTTCCTATAGTGTAGACGATCCAAACCGTCTTGCGGCATGGTGCTTCAATAATCAGAAGGAAATCTTCATCAATAATTACTATGAAGAATACTCCAAATACATTACCGGAATAAAAAAGGCAATCTCAGGAAAAGACTCCACTTCGATTATATATCTTCCGCTGATGGCCAATGGCAAACAGATAGGGGTGATTACCGTGCAGTCTTACGAACTCAATGCCTATACCGAGTATCATCTTGATCTCTTACGCAGTTTAGCCGCCTCTGCAGCGATTGCAATCGACAATGCGCGATTGTATGAGAACCTCGAATACAAAGTGCGGGAGCGGACAGCTGAGGTGGTAAAACAAAAAGAAGTAATCGAGGAAAAGAACAAGCACATCACCGATAGTATCGTTTACGCCAAACGAATACAGGAAGCGATTCTTCCTCCGGAGGATGTCTTCAAACTGCATTTGCGGAATTCGTTTGTGTTGTACAAACCAAAAGACATCGTCTCCGGCGATTTTTACTGGATCGAACGCAAGGAGAACAAAATACTTTTTGCTGTAGTGGATTGTACCGGACACGGCGTTCCCGGAGCCTTTATGAGTATCATTGGTTACAACGGACTCAATCAGATCGTCAACGAATACAACATCACTCAGCCTGCGGAGATTCTGAATAATCTCAACCGCATCATTTCGGCAACACTCAAACAGCGCGCAGAAGAATCCAAGATCCGCGACGGAATGGATCTTTCGGTGTGCAGCATTGATCTCGAAAACCACAAACTCGAATACGCCGGTGCCAACAATCCGATTTTCATTGTGCGCAACAATGAAGTCATTGAAGTAAAAGCCGACAAACAACCCATCGGAAATTTTGTGGGCGAAGAAGATTTTCGTTTCACCAACAAAGAGATTGATCTTCTCCCCAATGATCGTCTGTACGTTTTCTCCGACGGTTACGCCGATCAGTTTGGCGGACCAAGAGGCAAAAAACTCAAGTACTCCACCTTCCGCGATCTCCTCATCGAGAACTGCGATCTCCCCATGGAAGAACAAAAACGTGTCCTCGATCAAATGTTCGAAACCTGGCGCGGCGACCTCGAACAGATTGATGATGTCTGCGTGATCGGAGTGGGCATTTAGCCCGCGAACGGGAGCGCTTAGACATCACAATGGTGACCGAACCCGCCCCGACCGATAGCGTCGGGGAGCGTCAGTATTGATGATGTCTGCGTGAAAGGAGTGGGCATTTAAGAGAACGGGAACGGAGAACGGGAACGAGTGCAGGATCTATTTTTCCATTCACCGGCCTGTCCCGACCAATTGCGTCGGGATCACCTTTCACTGTTCATCTTTCACCCAATAGATGTCTGCGTGAAAGGAGTGGGGATATAACAAGACGATCCCTTCTTCGCCAAGGCTACGAAAGGGGCGCGACGATCCTCCTACATTACATTCCGGCGGACAAGGGAAAGAAGACGAGTGCAGGATTTCTTTTTCTGTTCACTGATTACCGTTCACTGTTCACCCGATAGATGTCTGCGTGATCGGAGTGGGGAAATAACATGACGATGACGAGAAACGATGACGAATTCAGGCGTTATTTTTCTGTTTACTGATCATGGTATCCTTCGACTTGTCCACCGGCTTGTCCGTCAGAGAGAAACGCAGTGAATGAGGAAGTTTTTGCCAATAAGGGCCTTCCACCCAAGAGATGTTTGCAAAGTTGGAGCACGACTAAGGTAGTATGAAGACAAAGTGTTTATGGAAATTCAAATAAATTAACTGTGCGAAATTTGTAACAAATGGTAACAATTGTTTTAGCCTGATTAATGAATTTTGGGATAAACAGAAATTTTTGAATTACCAATTAAAAGATTATGAATTATTTCGAGTTTAAATCAGTGTTAAAAAAATCTAGTGTTAAGATTCTCATTATTGGCATAGTTATCTTTTTTATAGGTTTACCAATTGCAGGAGCGAACTTCTATGATGAAAGTAAAATGAGTTATTGGATATTCGGTTTACTATTTATTGGATTAAGTTTATTTATGATAATAAAGCCTATAAGAGATCTTTCTAGTTTAAAATCAGACTCTCATCCTATTTTAAAT